>Ga0193714_1000013_pt1 | contig 18801 bp, 12 predicted proteins | sample U2m1metaG_FD_143039 | JGI IMG/M metagenome (GOLD analysis project Ga0193714, IMG submission 143039) | Soil microbial communities from a riparian zone of the East river system, Colorado, United States - U2m1 | ecosystem: Environmental > Terrestrial > Soil > Riparian zone | place: USA: East River... | reverse complement strand
TTAATAATTAATAATTAATAATTATAAAATTTATATCTAAAAAATAATAATAATAAGAAATTTAGGTTATATTAAGTTAAATTATAAAAAATAAAATTAACTAAAAAAATTAAATTAAAAACAATGATTACTTTAATATTAATTACTCCAATAATTGGATGTTTATTAATGCTTTTAATAGACGAAAATTCACAAAATAGTAATTCAAAAATTAAAAATATTGCACTTTTTACTTCATTATTAAATTTCTTATTTTCTATTTATATTTGACTTCAATTTGATTCTAATACTATACAATATCAATTTGTATCTGAATTTAATCAATTAAATTTTTATCATTTTAATATAGGAATAGATGGAATATCTATATATTTTGTTTTATTAACAACATTTATTACACCAATAGCATTACTTTCTAATTATACAAATATAAAAAATAATTTAAAATATTTTTTAATTTCTATTTTATTATTAGAAACTTTACAAATATTAGCTTTTGTAGTATTAGATTTATTACTTTTTTATATATATTTTGAAAGTGTATTACCTATATTATTTATAGTAATAATATTATTTGGACATGGTGAAGATAGATTTAGATCAGCTTATTTATTTTTTTTATATACTTTAGCTGGAAGTTTACCAATGTTATTAGCTATTTTAGTAATATATAATAATTTAGGTTCAACAGATTTTTCTTTATTATCTTTATATGATATAAGTTTAGAAAATCAAAAAATATTATGAATAGGTTTTTTTATAGCTTTTGCTGTTAAAACTCCTCTGTATCCTTTTACTATTTGATTACCTAAAGCACATGCAGATTCTCCATTAGCTGGTTCTATAATTTTAGCTGGAACAATATTAAAATTAGCTAGTTATGGTATGTTACGTGTATTAGTTAATTTTTTACCTGATGCTACTAATTTTTTTTCACCTATTGTTCAATGTTTAGCACTTATAGCTATAATTTATGCTAGTTTAAGTACTATAATACAACAAGATACAAAAAGATTAATAGCTTATAGTAGTATAGCTCATGTGTCAGTAGTTGTATTAGGTATATTTTCTAATACAATTATAGGAATTGAAGGAGCAATATTATTAGCTATAGCTCATGGTTTTGTTTCTCCAGCTTTATTTATTTGTGTAGGAGGAGTAATCTATGATAGAATAGGAACCAGAATTATAGATTATATTAGAGGATTAGTAACTTATATGCCTGTATTTACTATTTTATTTTTTATTTTTACATTATGTAATACAGGTATACCTTTAAGTTTAAATTTTTTAGGAGAACAATTATCTTTAATGGGTATATGAGAAAGAAGTCCTATAATTGCATCTTTAGGTGCTATTGGAATAATATTATCTGCAGTTTATTCAATATTTTTATATAATAGATTATCTTATGGTAATTATTCACCTTATATTCCTATTATTAAAGATATAAATAGAAGAGAATTTTATCTTTTAATTTCTTTATTAATTCCTACAATTTTATTAGGTATTTATCCTAATTTTATATTAAATTCATTGCATATGTCAATTTCTTCTTTATTATATAATGTTTAATATTAAACTTATTTTATTTAAATATTTAAAAAAAATACTTTCTTTTTTAATTATTAATTTAAAAAAATATTTTATTAAAATTTTAATTTTAATATTTAAATGTATTTTATATTATAATGATGATTTAACATTCATATTTAAAGAAATGTTAAATGAGTTAGATAAAGAAGAAAATATTTCTAAGTCATCTTCTGATAATGATTCAGAAATAATAGAATTAGAGACAGAAGAACATAAAGAATCAATGAAACCTCTTAATTTTGATAACTTTAATAATTTAAATCAAAAAGAAAAAAGTAATTATATTTATCAAAAAATGTATAATAAAGCTATTGAACCTAATCAACCATTAATTGATTGATTAATAACTTCTATAAATAATAATACTAATGGTAATAAATCAGATATTGATGCTTATATAGACTCTAATTTAAATATAATACAAAAAGGAGAAAGAGATTCTCAATTAATGACTCATGCTTTTGAAAGAACTAGACCTTATCCTATTAACAAAATAGATCCTAGTCCTTATGCTTTTCCTGCATATATGCCAATGAAAAAAGATATGGACGAATGAGATACTCAAGAATTTATAGATGCTATGAATGAGACAAAAAATATTAAAGAATATATCGGGTCTGATAATAATAATTCAAATTTAAATAATAATTCAAATTTAAATAATAATTCAATATCTGATTCTTCAAATATTGAATTAAATAACGAAGAATCAAAATAATTTAATAATAAAATGCTCCGCATTATTAATTTTAAAGAAAAATATTTATAAAATATATAAAATATAATATTTTTAATAAATTGTAACTTATTATATTATAATAATATATGATAGAATACTTTCTATATAATAGTTATCAATATTACAACTATTTTTTTTTTAATTTATTAAATAAAATAGTACAAATTTAAATATTAACCTTATTTGAAAAATAAAAATTATAATGATTAAATTTTCAACTATTTCAATGGATATATTAAATTATTTAATATATATTTATAATTTATTACCTGTTTATATTGGTCCTATTGTATTATTTAGTTCATTAATTGTAATTTTAATTCCTATTGTATTATTTAGCAGTAAAAAAGTAATATTAGATACCGCTGGTAGAATTATTAGTGCAGCAGGAAGTATGGCTGTAATTGGTACTGCTGTAAATACTGGCTTTGGTTCAAAATTAATTAATAAAGATGATAAAAATAATAATGGTTCAGAATCTAATAATAACTCAAATAATTCTAAAGATGATAAAAATAATAAAAATGAAAATGCTTCGTCTAAATAACAAATTAAAATTTAATAATAAAATTCGTCAAAGTTTTTTATTTCCATTTGTATTAGATTATTTTGGTTTAACTATACCTGAAAATAGTGAACCTATAATTCAATATGTATTTGGTGTAACAATCTTATCTTTAATAGCATTAATTAGTTTTATAAATGTTTTTGCTTATTTATTTATAATGTATTCAATGAATCATTATAATTTAGAAAATAAATATCCTAGATTTAATAGAATTATTAACTATTATAAAAAAAGTAGTTTAATTATTATAATAATAGAATTTACTTTAGGTTTATCATGTTTATTAATGTTATTTATATTATCTCTAATAGGATTAAAAAATATGTTTTTTACTTAATAATTTTATAATACAAGAAAATTTACAAAATATTACTAAATCAGATTTTTTAAATCAATAGCTTATAATTAATAATGCTCCGCACCCCTTTAAATTAATTATTTCTAAAACAAAATTATTTAACCCCATTTCAATAAAATACAAAAGTAAAATTATAATAATCATAATTAAATTATTAAATTAATAAAATGCTCCGCCTTATAAATAAACTTTTTATAGAAAAATCTTACAATCCTACATTTTTCTAAATATTTGTTTTACAAACTTCCGTAAAAATTAATGTAGGATGATTTTTCTTTTTTTAATATAAAAATTAAATATAAAAGTAGTAGTTACTTTAGATTAAATAGAAATAAATATTCTAAGATAAAAAAGTACTCTCGTTACTATTATTTTAAATTTATTTTATTTTAATTAATTTATAATTAAATGTAAATTAATAAAATAATTAAATTAATAACTTAAAAAATAGTACAAATTTAAATATTTACAAAATTAAATAATTAAATAAACATGTTTATAAACTCAAATTTAAATCAATCAAATTTATTTATTAATTCACCACTTGAACAATTTGAAGTTATTAATTTAATTAGTTTTAATGCTCCAATATTTGGTTATTTAAATATTACTTTAACTAATTTTGCTTTATATTCAATAATAACATTATTTTTAATTTTATCTTTACATTTATATGCTAATAATGAAAATAAATTATTACCTTCTAAATGATCTATTTTTTTAGAAGCTTTATTTGCTACAATTAATTCTATGGTTAGAGATCAATTAGGAACTAAAAATGAAAGCTATTTACCTTTCATTTATTCTTTATTTACTTTCATTTTAATAGCTAATTTAATTGGTTTAGTACCATATAATTTCACTATAACAAGTTCTATAATATTAAGTATTGGATTCTCTTTCACTATATTTATAGGTGTAACAATCTTATCTTTAAGTATTCATGGATTACATTTTTTTTCTTATTTTGTTCCTTCTGGAACACCTATAGCTTTAGTTCCTTTATTAATTCTTATTGAAGTTGTAAGTTATGGTGCAAGAGCATTTAGTTTAGGAATTCGATTATTTGCTAATATGTGTGCGGGTCATTCTCTATTAAAAATATTATCTACTTTCTTATACCAAATGTTTAGTAGTAGTTTAATTATTGCTATTTTAACTTTAATACCTTTTGCTATATTTATTGCATTAATTGGATTAGAACTTGCAGTATGTTCTATTCAAAGTATAGTTTTTAGTATCTTAGTATCATCTTATATAAAAGATGCTATTGATTTACATTAATTATATTTAAATATAGATGATTTTTTTTTTACCCCTTTTTAATTTATAATTAAATTAAAAAATTAAAAGAGAGTTAAGATATCTACAACTGGAATTTTTCTTTATATAAAGAATTAAATTTTGTGAAGGTTCTAAGTTTTAATATACATACCTAATGAACAATATAATTTGTGGTTAAAAACTAAAAGAAAATTTTAATTAAAAAGAAAAATATATAATTTAAATCTAACACTTAAGTTTGTTTAATATATTTTTAAAAATAGAATATATGAAATTTTATATTTCCTATGTATAACTTATTAAATTTTTTAGAGAAAATTCAGTAAAAATTTTTAATACTAAATTAGTCTTATAGATAAAAATTCTAATTCTAAATATAAATTTATTTTTAAATTAAAATCTGCAGCTCCGCACCCCTTTAAATTAATAATAAAATGCTCCGCCTTAAAATAAAAAAATAAAATTTTTTATTGCTATCTTGCAATGATGATATGTTACTACAATGCTACGCATGCTAACTCTAAAATTATTTATAAAAAATTTATTAATTATTATTCAGCTGAAATAGTTTAATTGGTTAAAACATACCATTCATGACGGTAAAAAAAAGGTTCAATTCCTTTTTTCGGCTTTTAAGGAAATATATAAAATATATTTAAAATTATGTATTTTATAAATATAAAACTCTTATATTTTATAAGTATAAAATTTACTATATTTTATAAGTATAAAATTTATTATATTTTATAAATATTAAATTTATTATATTTTATAAGTATAATAAATTTTAATAGAATATATAAAATTTTTAAGTTTATATATTTTAAATTTATTATATCTTCATAATATTATCTAAATATATATAATATAAATAAAAATTAAAAATTAAAAAAATAAATACTAAAATATTTAAATACAATAATTAAAAATACATATTTTTAATTAAGACATCTTATTGGATTTGAACCAATATACAATTGCTTCGAAGGCAAACGCTTTACCAATTCAGCTAAAGATGTTATATTTTAAATTTATTCTAAATTGTTATATATTAATATTTAATTATATAATTAAAATATTAATAAATTAATAATTTACGAGTAAAGAGATTTGAACTCTTACGATTTAAAATCATAAATTCCTAAGATTCACCCGGCTACCAATTTCGGCATACTCGTTTTAAATATTAATTTATTTAGGCGGAGCATTTATAAAATTTTATATAATTTATTATTTTATAGTATTAAATTTATAAATTATTTATAATAGTTTTATATATTAATTATTATTGATTTAAGTACAAGTATATATGATTTATTTATTTTTATTTAAGGAGTAGAGTAATCGAAACTCTGTATGTAAAGTGTAAATTTACCGCTAAACCACTCAGCTAACTCCCTTTTTTAATATTTTTATTAAATTTTTTTAGGCGGAGCATTATTAAAATAATAAATTAAAATATATTTATAATAATAATTAAAAATAAATTATAAAAATATATAGTTAAAGGGGGTTAATATTGCAATTTTCATTATTATCCAGCAGCACCTTCCGGTACAGCTACCTTGCTATGACTTTTGAGATGTTACTAAAATGAATTAAATAAAACTAATTGGATTAATAAAAATGTTTTTATCTTTAATATATTAATATAAACTATTAATATAAAAAGATACAATCTAAATTAAAAATATTATAAAAAATATATTTTAATTTTAGTTGTTAAAACACAATAATAAAATATATAACTAAAATTAAGTTATTTATATTACCATTGTTTTTTTTTATAAAATATAAAATTAGTCCCAGTTTCCTCCTATTTCAATTTCTTCCCAGCGACAGACAGTTAGTTCATCACGAATGCTTTGCTTCACCGTTGCGCCTAGTGATCAACGATTACTCGAAATTCCTTCTTCATGTTCCCGAATTTCAGAGAACAATCCGGCTATAATTTTATATTTTAACTTTTTTTAATGATTAGCTCCTTCTTAATTTCCCTATTAATTATTTTTTAAATTAATTAATTAATTAAAAAATAATCTATTTTATAAGTTTCCAAGGGAAGATTTTGCTTCACTTTGTAAAAGTTTTTGTGGCACGTCTATAGCCCAGTTCATGAGGGCCATAACGGCTTGTCTTTGCCCCAAATGAAGCTATTATTCCTCATAAATTGTTTTGTTTAAATAAATACAACAGGGATTTCGCCCGTTTGTGGAGTTAACCTAACTTCTCACGGCACGGGCTGACGACAGCCATGCAACACCTGTATTAGAGAAAAAAAAAAATATTTATTTTTTTTTATAAAAAAAAAACACTCTTTTTGTTCTTTTTATAATTATTATAAAAATTAAAATTAATTATAAAAAATAAAGACAAAAAGTTTTTATGCAATAACTGGTAAGATTTTACGCGGATTATCGTATTAAATAACATGCTTCACTTCGTTTGCTCCGAGACCGACTAATTTTTTTGGTTTCAGTTTTGCAACCGTACTCGCAAGGCGGAATGGTTAACGCGTTAGCTTTGCCACCAATTTATTTAAAATTGATTATAGGCTACCATTCATCGTTGACAGTATGGACTGCTGAGGGTCTCTAATCCTTTTTGTTACCCACACCTTCGTTTCTCAGCGTCAATCATTTATTAGAAAAAAAGCTTTCGCCTTTAGTATTCCACCTAGTATGTGTCACATTGACGCTTACTCTAAGTATTATTTAATTATCTTCTTTTTGATTCTAGCTTTAATTTATTTAAATTTTACTAAATAAAAATTAAAAATCCTCTTAAATTTTTAATTTAAATTAGAGCTATTAAAAATTTTAAATTATTAAAGCAGCCTAAAAACCCTTTACGCCTGATTAAGATGACTAACGTTTGCGTTCCTGGTCTTACCGAGTCTTCTGGCACTAGTTTTTGACAACACTAATAGTAAGATAATATCATTATTTTCTCTTACATTATTATGAAATTAATCTTTTAAAATTATTTCTTAATTTCAGTTAGCTAGTTCACTCTTTCGAGCATTGACTAATATTCTTGACTGCTGGTAGTTTTACACTACTTGGGAGATTTCATGCCCAATGTGGCCATATGTTCTTTCAAACTTGGCTATTGATCTCTGGCTTGTTAGGCTTTTACCCTTCCAACTACCTAAACAACATAAATAGAATCATAAAGCGGAAAATTTCCTTTTTAAATAAATTAGCTAATTTATTTTTATTTTTTATTATTTATTTTATATTTTTTATAATAAAATAATAAAAAATATCAATCCATTTAGATAAACTTTAAGGTATCTTATTTATACTCCTCACCTTTACACCTTATATTATAAATAATTATTTATTTTTTATTTAAATAATTATTTTTAAATATAATCTGATTCGCATGTCTTAAAACTACTGAATAACGTTCAATCGGAACCAAAATTAAATTCTTTTAAAATTTAGACAATTTAAAATTGTCATATTATATATGCTTAATGCAATATTTATTCTCTCTTTTATTTTATATTAATTTATTATTTATTTATTTATTTTTTTTTTTCTATAAATTATAAATTAAAAAGGAAATTTACAAAATTATTTTTTAATTTTATTTAGTAAAGGGGGTTAAAATATTTTATTTTTTATAAGTTATAATTTATAATTAAATATATTAATTATTAATAAGGTGCTATATCAAAAGCAATTAAAATACTTGGTATAAGTATAATAAAAGCTACTGCTACTGGTAATAAATTTAATCAACATAGATCAATTAATTGATCATATCTTAATCTAGGTAAAGTTGCTCTGAATCAAACAAATATAAAACAAATTATACAAGTTTTAATTCCTAAAATAATACTTTGAATATTTATAAAAGAATCATTAACAAAAACTTCAGGCATATGATATCCACCTAAAAATAATATTGCTGTAATACAACTAAATAATACAATTGAAGAATATTCTCCTAAAAAAAAGAAAACAAATATTGTACTACTATGTTCTGTAAAGAATCCTGCAACTAATTCTGATTCAGCCTCTTGTAAATCAAAAGGTGTTCTAGAAGTTTCAGCTAAAATAGAAATAAAATAAAAAATAAATACTGGTAATAAAGGTATAATAAATCAAATAGCCTGTTGATTTTCAATTATAGTACTAAAATTTAAAGAACCTGTTAATAATATAATTATAAGTATTGCAGATCCTAGAATTAATTCATAAGAAATTACAGCTGCTGAAGATCTCATAGAACCTAAAAAGGCATATTTAGAATTAGCAGATCAACCTGCAAAAAGTATACCATATACTCCTAATGAAGATAATGCTAAAGTATATAAAATACCCATTGAAAAATCAAAAAGAGTTAAACCTTGTCCTAAAGGAATTATTCCTCATCCTAATAAACTAAATACAAGTGTAGATATAGGTGCTAAATAAAATAATACTTTATTAGCTTGAGATGGGATAACTGTTTCTTTAAGAATTAATTTTAAAGCATCACTAAATGGTTGAAGAATACCATATCATCCTGTTGTATTTGGTCCTACTCTTCGTTGCATAGCAGCTAAAACTTTTCTTTCAACTATAGTTATAAAAGCAACTGCTAATAAAATAGGTATTAAAACTACTATAACATCTAATAAAGTAAGTAATACATTTAAAATAGAATTTATTAAATTATTATTAATTATTTTTTTTTTTAGTTTTTTTTTTTATTCATTTTATATTTTATATTTAAATAATTTAAATAATTTAAATGAAATATTGTATTTTTTTTTTAATATTTAATACAATTTTGATATAATATCAAATGTAAAATAATTTTTTGTTTAGAAATAAATAAATTAATTAAAATTTAATAATTTTATTAAAATAAAAAGGACTATATATTATATTTTTATAATTATTTTATATTAAAAATAATTATTTATTATTTACACTGTGACAATAAAATTTTATTTTTTATGTTACTTTAATATTTTCTTTTGGAATCGAACCAAAACTATCACTTTAGAAGAATGAAGTTCTGCCATTAAACTAAGAAAATTATTAAATAAATAATGCAAAATTAAAATTATAATATAAATTTAAAATAAAACAATTATTAATTAATAATTCTAATTTATAAAATAATTTTAATTTATTATAATAGATTATAATTTTATAAATTTATATTAATTTTAATTTATTATAATATAATAAATTATTCTTATAATTTTAATAATATTAAATTAATCTAATAATTAAAATAATAAAATATTAATTTATTATTATTAATGATCAGATTTTAAATAAATTTTATTATTATTATTATTTAATAAAATTTATAACTTAACTTCTTTTAAGTAAATAATAATATTAAATAATAGTAAAAATAAATATATTATTAATTATTATTAAAACTAAAAATATATAACAAATGTAATAAAGGGGTGTTATAAATAATTTTTTTTAGAGTGACGAGATATTAATATAGGAGCTATCATAGCAAGTAATAAAATAATACTTAAAATTATTAAGAAAATTCCTTCTATTGTATATAAGGATTGTCCAATAGCTTCAATTTGTAAAAAATTAGTAAAAATTGTATCAGCAATATTAGGATTAAATGTAATAAATATATTATTTATTGTAGAAATATTAGAATTTAATAATAATCCATTTAAACTAGTTAAGAAATCTAATAAATAAGATAAAGATAAAATATTATTGAAAGTAAAAGGCATTATAGTAAAGAATTCATAAACAAATAAAGAACCTATAGCTAAAGCTAATGGAATATTTTTAGTATATTGACTCCCAGTTTCTAATATGTCTGTAAGTTTAATATTAAGCATCATTATAACAAAAAGAAATAGAACTGTAATTGCTCCACAATATACAATTATATAAGAAATACCTATAAAACCTATTCCTAATAAAATTAAATATCCAGCAGCATTACAAAAAGCAGCTATTAAAAAAAGTACAGCAATTACTGGATTTTTAGAAGTTATTACTAAAATACTTGAAAGTAGAGTACCAAAAGCTAATATATCTATAAGTATATTTTTCATTTTTTTTTTGTTTTAATTTTATTTAAGCCTGCGTATTAACGCTCAATTAATAATAGAATAATTATTAATTTTAAATATTTTTATTTAATATTTAAATTATTTTATTTATTAAATAATTTGACAAAAGGCTTTAAAATTAGATTTTAAAAATATAAATCTAATTAGGTTTAACCAAGAAAGAATAATTAAAATAATATTACATTATTTATTATAAAAATGCAAAAAAAAATATTATTAAGATAAAAAAAAATATTTTAAAATAATTTATATAAATCATATTTATATATTAAAATATATTTAAATTACTTATAATATTTTTATTTTCCTAAATTTAATTAATTAATTATTAATTAATTAATTAAATAGAAAATAAATCGCCAGAACTTTAATAAGTTGCGAAAAATCCAAGAGGAATTGAACCTCTATCAAAATTAAAAATTTTGATTACCAAATAGATTTAATATTTAAAATTAATATAAACAATATATATTAAGATAATAGGGGGTTAAAATAATTAAAAATTTTAGATTAAAAAAAAAAATTTTTTTTTAAGATTGGATTGGTAACATTTTAAATGGGTGGAAAGGAATAGGACTAGATAAAGTTCATTCTAAAGTATTAGCTGATTGTGAATCATTATTTAATTCTTTAGAATTAATAAAGAAAGCTGGAATAGATCAAGGATTATTCCCACAAGTTGGTTGATTAGCAAATATATCATAAATAATATAACAGAATAATAAAGTAGCTACTACAGATATTAATGAACCAAAACTTGATATTGCATTTCAACCACTAAAAGCATCAGGGTAATCAGGTATACGTCGAGGCATCAATTGTGTTATTCCTAAGTTTTTACACTTAGACTCCTAACCTTACGGAATTTTAATATATATAATTAAAATATTTATATATAAATGCATTCACTTATATTTAATAAAGCGAAAGATTTATTAAATAAACTAGGTTCAGACTATGTCATTCAGTATTATTAAATTAATTAAATACTGATTGGGCGCTTCTGTTAATAATTTTATTTTAAATAACAGTATGGGGTTATTGTTAATACTACTCACCCATTAGTCGTTGAACGTTTTTATATTTAAACTATTAAATTTTTAAATAGTTGTATTAATATAAACTTCGCTGCAAATTATCCTATAAAATTATAGGACTTTTTTGCAATTCACCCAATTTTCTAATAAATTATTTAAAGTAATTTATAGAGGCACTAAAAATTAATATAATTTTATTCTTGAAAATAATTTATTTTTATACGGTAATCCATTTTTTAAATATTTTGATAAAGTATCTTTACCCATTTTAAATTCTTTTGAACATTGTATTGTTGAATATGAACCTATTAAATTTTTATTTAAAAAATCATAAACATAAACTAATTTAGTTAATTTAGTTATTGTTTCACTTGATTTAATTTTACCAAATTGAGGGTTATTATTTCCAATTTTATTACGATTTTGCATTTTTATAAAATGAGCTGAAAATTTTCTATTATACATTGGATTTAGTTTTCCAGAACGATTTAATTTAAATTCAATTGAATGTTTAAAACCTAAATTACTACCAGTTGTAGGAGAACTATTCAATTTTAATAAAGGATACTTATTAAAAAGAATATTAATATAGTATTGTTCTCGATATAATAAATATTCTTTAGTAACAGAACCTGTAATTCCTAAATCTTCTAAAATAACTAAATTAAAATTATTATGTCCATATTTTTTTAAATTATTATAAATAGGATAATTACGTTTTAATAAGCTAGGAGTTCAATAAGATAATAAACGTAATGAACCATTTCAAGCACTTCCAATATATATTTTCCCATTGATTAAATTTATTCATTGATAAATAATACTACGATTACGATTTTCTACTCCAATTTGATTACGATTAAAATTAGGTTTATATAAACGAACAGGTTCATTTAAGAATTTAGGTAATAAATGGGGCCCATAAGGATAATTTATTACTAATACTCCGCAGGATAAAGCTCAAGCAGATATTTCATATATGGATGAAACACTAAAATTATCTAATAAATTAATTTCTATAAAATTCGATATAATTTCAAATATACCGGCCAGACCTAAAAAATGTTGAGGGAAGAAAGTAAGATTAACCCCGACAAATAATGTTCAGAAATGAATGTTACCTAATAATTCATTATATGTTTTACCTATTATTTTTGCTTCTCAATAATAAAATCCTGCAAATAAAGCAAATACAGCTCCCATTGATGAAACATAATGAAAATGAGCTACTACATAATAAGTATCATGTAATGAAATATCTATACTTGCATTAGCTAACACTACCCCAGTTAATCCACCAATTGTAAATAAAGCTAAAAATCCAATTGTAAAAATTAAAGGAGTTGTATATCTTAATGAACCTCCATATAATGTCGCTAATCAAGAAAATATTTTAATACCAGTTGGTACAGCAATTACCATTGTAGCTGCTGTAAAGTAAGCTCTTGTATCAACATCTAATCCAACTGAAAACATATGGTGACTTCAAACAAGGAAACCTAAAATACCAATAGAGAACATGGCATAAACCATACCGATATAACCAAAGATAGGTTTACCTGAAAATGTTGATACAGTATGACTTACGATTCCAAATCCTGGAATAATTAAAATATAACAATAATTTTGATTAATTGAATAGTTAATAATAATAATCTATTCTAATTAACACTCAAGAATTTAACATCCTTGTTAGGACTTTATCTTAAACTGAAGTATTGTTTAAACTGTTCATTGTATTTTTTAATTTAATAATTTTTTCTATACCATTTTTATTTAAATGATCTCTTTTTTGAATTATTAAATATGCTTTTCTTCATTTTAAAAAGTTAATATGTTTACTAGATAATAAATGAAATTTATCAAAATAATTAATAACATTTTTAGCTGATCCAAAACTAGTTGAGCCATAGTAATATGTATCTTGATTTTTTTTATATCCTATATTACCTCCTAAAAAGTCTTTAAACAATAATAAAAGATAATCTTTTTTTTGATCAATTTGAAAATTCAATCTAACTTCAATTTTGTTATTACGATTAATTAATTTTATTTGAAAACTAGCATCAGCATCAGAAAATCCAGCTAATCAATGATTATTTAAATTCTTATCTAAATTTATTTTTAAATTTAATTTTTTTCTAAATTCAATATATTTATTATGATTTAATATGTTATTTGTTATTTGATTGAATTTATTTTCTGTACGAAATTTACCATTGATTAGTTCAATTACTTTTTCTAAACCTTTTCTAGAAGCTATTACTAGAAGAAAAGCATTTTTATCTTTAACTTTTTTAACGCTTCCGAAACCTAATCTTTCTTTTAAATAATAAGCTAAAGAAGCGTCTAATGAATTAAATACAATTACTAATTGTTGTTTGCTACTAAAATGACCATCCCCATCTATTAAACCTGCTAAATAATTCCCAAAATGATCATCACTAATAGGTTTTAAATGTTTTGGTATATGTATAGATACAGGTTTGATATTTTCTTTTTCTATTTTTACTACAGTTTCGTTGCGTAAAGTCTCTGAGGTTTCAAATTTAATTTTAAAAGTGTTACCTGCTGATATACTTCCTTGTTTTAACTTTTTCACTATATCTTTAAAGATTGAGTATTTAAAACTAAATATCGAAGTAGTTCCAGCATATAGCAACGTTAAGAAGCCTATAATTTTAACTTCTGGATGACCAAAAAATCAAAACAGATGTTGGTATAGTACAGGATCACCACCTCCAGCTGGATCATAAAAAGAGGTACTAAAATTTCTATCTGTAAGTAACATAGATATCGCACCAGCAAGTACAGGTAAAGCTAATAGTAATAAAATAGCTGTTACAAAAATAGATCATACAAATAAAGGTAATTTATGTAAGCCCATTCCATTAGTTCGCATATTTAATACTGTAGTTATGAAATTAATAGCACCTAATAATGATGATATACCTGCAAGATGTAAACTAAAAATAGCTAAATCTACAGATCCACCAGAGTGTGATTGAATACTTGATAATGGAGGATAACATATATGTTGGTAATCTCATATTAAATTATAAAAATTTAATACTATCATTACACTCTCTATTTCTTATAAATAATAGAGATCGGACTATTTCTTCATCCACTAATAATTTTAATTTTGCTTTAGAAAATACTTATCTAATTTTTTAATTCTTATTTTATTTCTAATTTCATTAAGTTTAACAAAATCACCTTTATGTTTTATATAACATCTAGCTCAAACTCGATATTCAAAAGATTTCATTCCTTTCATAGTATTATGAAAATACTTAATAATATTTTCAATAGATCTTGAGTTTGTAGTAACAAGAATATGATATGTTCTTTTAGAGTTAGTTTTGATACCTAAAATATATCCAATAGCAGATAAAACTATTAATTCTAATTTTTGAGAAATTTCAAATCCATGAACCAATCTATCTTGATACTTATTTACTAAATAAAATTTTCCTTCTGCTTCAATAAATCCTATTAACCATGCTTTAGTTAAAACTTTAATTGCTTCATTACTATTAATTACTGAATTATTAACTATTTTCCAAACTGGAGATATATAATTTTCAGAAGGAATTTTTTTAATTAAATCAAATATTAATTCATCTTTTTGAATATTAGTTAAAGTAACATCTTCTAATATTTTATAAGCCTCCTTAAATTTAATATAGTAAAAATATTTAGATGTTAATAAAGAATACTTATCAAATATAGGTAAAATAATATTTCTTATTAATTTTCTATCTTTAATTTTTAAATTAGCCATATTAGTTTTAGTTTCTTTATTAATATTACCTACCCCTAATTGACTTTTAATAAAATATAATAATTTTATATTATATTGATGTTGAGTTAATTTAAAAGTTAAAGACCATTTACCATTTTTATAAGCTATAGAAAATGTTCCAGCTCCGTCAGTAAATCCTACAAATCATTGATAAAATAATGTTTTATTTTTAGATAATAATATACAAGTAAAATTATTAGGTTTAATAATCGAATTATTAAACTTATATGGATGCTCTACGTTTAGTCTCTGATGGATAATAAAATTTATTATCCAGGCGAATTGTTCATGTGATAGTAACATTTTTACCACTCTATTATAAAAATAAAGTAGGTAGCTACTTACATATAAAAATTTAAATTTTAAAAAAGTAAATTTAGATTTTAGGTTAAAATCTAAAGGGGTTTTAGATATACCTAAAATTAAAATAGAAGTTTTAGTAGAATTTTTAAGATGATTATATACCTGAACATAATTTTCTGTATTCATACTTAATTCAGAACAAATATATAAATTACCTAATTTTATTAAAATTAATAAGATAATTATTATAATAAACATAATATTTGTAAATTTAGTATTATATTGAATACTTTTATCTACACTTTTTTCATACCATATCATAAATTTAACAGGCATAAATTTACTTATTATTTTAGTAATATTTTCCATATTAAATTTATAGAAATATCTATTAACTAATAATAATAATAAAATGATAAATAATAATAATTCTAATAAATTTAGTGATAATAAAGAATTTAATAATACTTCTAATGGAGTTATATTATCAGTTGATTCTAAAGGACAATTGATAATATCTATATCTGGGCTAGGAACTCTTTCAATATTAGGATCACCATGTCTAGAGTTCTTTATAGCTTCTGATATATTTATATTTTTACTAATAGCTTTCCCAGATTCTATTCCAACTATTGTCCCTGCTGCGGTTATTGCAGCAGTTCCTCCAACAATAGCACTTCTTTGTAAAGGAGGAATTCCAGCAGTCATTTTAACCATAGCTGAAGCGCTTGCTCCAGCTGCTGCTCCTGCTCCAATATTTGGAGCTATTGTTCCTATAATTGCTTTTCCTCCTGCAACAGCAGCATCAGTAATTTTATCTACCGTTGATTTCTTAACTGTAAAATGATATACTTCTCCATCTTGAGTCTGTTCACTTTTTAAAACAATATTATCTGTATTAGAACTAGATCTATCATTATTATCATCAGTATCACATCACAATTCAGATAATATTTTAATATTAAAATAATCACAAATTAAAAAAGCTAATATAAAAATAATATTAATTAATATTATTATTTGTAAAACTTTAATAAATTTATTATTTGAAAATTTAAATTTATTTAAAATAAAACTAGATACTAAAAAAGAAATAATAGCTGTAATCATTAATCCTACAAAATTAGTTATAGATAAACCCATAATAAATTTATAAAAAATAAATACTAAAAAAGTGATAGATATAAAATTTAAAAATAACTGTTTAAATCTATTTTTATTATTTGGCTTTTTTGAGGTATTTAAATTTGAACTTTCTCGCATCAAGTAAAGTTTTTTAAATATTATATTACTATAATATGACAGCTTATAATAAACCGTCCATCCTGTTCCAGCTCCATTTTCTACTAATGAACTTACAAGCAACAATATTAATGATGGTGGTAATAATCAAAATGATATATTATTTAAACGAGGAAATGCCATATCTGGTGCTCCACATTGTACTGGTAATAAATAATTACCATATCCACCTACTAAACCAGGCATAACCATAAAGAAAATCATAATAAATGCATGAGCAGAAATAATTACATTAAATAATTGATGATCTCCTTGTAAAAATTGAACTCCTGGAGATGCTAATTCTAATCTAATTAAAACAGAAAAGGCTGTTCCTATCATTCCTGCAAATATTGCAAACATTAAATAAAGAGTACCAATTTCTTTAGCATTAGTAGAATAAAGTCATTGTTTATTCATTTATTAAATATTTGTATTTAAATTAAATTAGCTCTATTATCTAATTTAATTTATAATTATAAATTATTAAAATTTATTTTTAATAATATTTAAAATAAATATAAAATCAGAATAGAGGTGAGTCGAACACCTAAAGGTTTTTTCCCTAACAATTAGCAATCGTCTTAACTTTCCAATGAAAACTATTCTTAAGGGTCCTTACCAGAATCGAACTGGTATTAACTGCGTGAAGAGCAATTGTACGAACCATTATACGAAAGGACCATAATAAATAATTTTATTTATTTAATTTATTATTAAATAATTTTATTATTTATTATTTACCCATTTCTTCTTTTATTTTACCTATATATTTTTAATAAGTGTTAATTTTATATTAATATAATAATAAATATAATTATTAATTAAAATTTTTTTTTTATTTTTAAACGGATATTGTGAGATTTGAACTCACGACTTTATGAAAGTACTCGTTTTCAAGACGAGCGCCATAAACCAGACTCGACCAAATACCCTATATTTTTATTTTTATTATTTATAATAATTATTTAGGCTGAGCGGGGGAAGCAATAATTTAAAATAAAAATTTTATTTTAAATTATAAGACCGAAGGGAATTGAACCCTTATAATATCCATTATGAGCGAACTGCATTAACCAATTATGCTACAGTCTTAAAATAAATAAAAATTTTAATTTAATATATTTTTTTATATTAACATTATGTTATTTTGAGCAGTAAAGGAATCGAACCTTTTACGGTTAAAACCAATTCTTTTACAGAGAACCACCTTTACCAATCGGATCACCTGCCCTTATTAATAATTAAAATTTTATTATAATTATAAAATATAATTCTTTTTTTTTTAACATTAAAAATTGAAATATTTTTATTATATTTATTTTATTAATATTATTGAAAACACCTGGGCTCGAACCAGGAACTTTCCCTTTAAAAGAGGGACACTCTACCAATCGAGTTCTGTTTCCAATTCTTGTTTATTACTTTTTAATTTAAAAATTTTAGATTTTATTTACTTATATTAATAATTAATATTTAATATTTAATATTTAATTATAAATTTAAAAATTTAAATTTTATATTCCTTACTGAGTTGATCAGATTCGAACTAATATTAGCCATTACCAAAAAATGGTGTTTTTCCAATTAAACTACAACTCACATTTTATATAATTTTATTTATTGAAATACCCACTCCGTCCAATTATATATTCTTTTTTTTTATATTTTAATTTTTAATATTTAATGTTATTAATTTAATTAAAGATAAGTTTAGATTATTATTTTTTACTTTATTATTTTACTTTTCATAATATCATTTT
>Ga0193714_1000012_pt1 | contig 18966 bp, 19 predicted proteins | sample U2m1metaG_FD_143039 | JGI IMG/M metagenome (GOLD analysis project Ga0193714, IMG submission 143039) | Soil microbial communities from a riparian zone of the East river system, Colorado, United States - U2m1 | ecosystem: Environmental > Terrestrial > Soil > Riparian zone | place: USA: East River... | reverse complement strand
AGAGGGCTCTAAAGGCACCGTCTTCACGAAACGTCGTATTGCAGCAATCATGCCAATCGAACATTGAGTTTATGGAAATTTTAAGCCGCAATCCAGAGAAAAGTAATGGCGCAGGCTAGAATCGCCGTGGTTAGCCAATCGATCACTTGCCCCAGCACCACCATGGAATGCATACGAACATAGATAGCCGCCTCGATTGCGACCGGCGCGCTCAGCGCGATCCAGATAAGTGCAGCGAAGCGCAACGCTCCTAGCATTCCATCCGCGAAAAAGCCGACATGAAACCGCGCAACCAGGATGTAAAGAGCGGAAATCGCGATGGCCGAAAGCACCCGCACCAGACTGGAGAGCGCGTAGTTGCGGGGTCCTTCCGGCCGCCAGGTTTCGGGCGTCGCGCGTTGGTAACGGTGGAAAACTAATCCCATCCAGAACCAACTGGTGAAGATGGAGACGATGCCGGCAATCAATCCCGGAACTACGGCTGCGCGCAAAGTGTTCATAAGCCAAAACAGTTTCGCCGGAAAATACCAATTACGCGATCCGATGGCGAGAGAGTTTACTGTATGCCTCGGGCGAGATAGGATTGGCGAGAATAATGCCTGAGTTTGCCTATAAAGCACGGAACGCACAGGGCGGATTAGTCGAAGGCGTTTTGAACTGTCCCGATCGCGGTGTCGCCATTCGCCAGATCGAACAGCAAAACTGTATTCCCATTCGCATCGACCCGGTGATGACAACCGCGCCCGCGACGGCACTGCCAATCGCGCCACGCAATTTCGTGCCGAAAATTTTTAACCGAATCACAACTGAACGTGCTGACGTTCCGGCCCAGACGCTGAAAATTCCGCACAGTCAGTTGCTCGTTTTTACCGAGCAGCTCGCGCATTTGCAACAAGCGGGCATGACCTTGGATGAAGGCCTCGGTGTTCTGGAGAAACGCCTCAAGCATCCGCGAGTGCAACAGATGACTCGCACCTTGCACCAGGCACTGGTCGATGGCCGCAGCTTTTCCCAGGCGCTTCGGGAATTCCCGCGCATTTTCCCGCCGCTTTACGTGAACCTGGTGGCGGCAGGCGAAGCGAGCGGGGCGTTGCCGGAGATCTTAATGCGACTGGTGAAGCACCTAACACAGGCAAAAAGTCTGCGCGATCGAGTGCAACAGGCACTGATTTATCCGGCTTTCTTAACCTTGGCGGGCGTCGCGCTCATCACCGTCTTTATCACTTTCATGGTACCGCAGCTTACCCAATTCATGTCGCAAAATGGCGGGGCGCTGCCCTTGCCGACGCGTATTTTAATGCAGGTACATCACCTCATCATCACCTACTGGTGGCTTGGCATTCTAATTGTTGTCGGCGGGTTTGCCGCCTGGCGGGCGTTTGTCCGGAACGACGAGGGACGCACCGCCTGGGATCGATTCCGCCTGAGCATTCCTGGTTACAGTCGCATCGTACGCCACAGTTATTACGCGCAATTTTCCCGCACACTCGGCACCCTGACCGAAAATGGAATTCCACTTTTGCGATCGCTCGATCTCGTCGCCGAGATTGCGGGCAACCGTTACATCGAAAAAAAGCTAACGGAAGTTAGGCGGGCAGTGGTGGACGGCGCCCATCTTTCGGCCGCACTGGCGGCCCAGCAAATATTCCCGGACCTGCTTACCGATATGATGGCAGTGGGTGAGCAAACCGGACACTTTGGTCAAACCATGATGACGATCGCCGACGTTTACGAGCGGGAACTCGATCGCACCGTCACTATTACGTCGGGTCTGATTGCACCGGTCATCATCGTTATTATTGCCATTGTAGTTGGCTTTGTCGTTTACAGCATTTTGTCCGCGGTATTCTCTATGACGCAAAGTTTGCAGTTTCGGGTCCGCTGAGATAGCATCCGCCCAATTTGATGCGTCAGCGAATTTTGACGTTAGGGCTGATCCTCGTGGCGCGAACCCTTTCCGCGCAAGAGGCGGTTAATCGCGATTCGATTGGTGCGGGACAAACTCCCGCCTCTGCTATCACAGCTCCCGTTAGCGGCAACGCCTGGATCGACCTTCGGCAAAATGCAAAGCCGGGCGCGGTGCAGAGTGCGCCCGGTTGGGTCGAGGCGGTAACATTCATCCCTGCGCGAACCCAGGCAGATGCGGCGGCGCCAAGTGTGTTTCGCGTTCGGCTGGCAAGACCAGGCGGCCGCGCCAGCGTCCTTTTTTTTCGCCTCTTCTTTAACGATCAAACTTCGGCCCGTCCCGAGATCGTTGTTTGGGACGAGTCCGGCTCGCAACTACTCCGGTCTGGTCCTCTCGGCGCCGGCATTGATTTAGAAAGCTCGGAATCGGTCATGATTCCAATGCGCGGCATTACCACGATCGACGTGGAAGTGCCGGGCGACGGCAATAGTGTGCGCGGGGCTTATTTGGAATGGATGAGCAGCAGCGAGATGGTACACGCGTCGGGCGTCGGCTCACAAGATGCCGTTCCTCAGCCGTTCGCCGCGACCTTACCGTTGCACGCGCCCGCGCAGGACTCGGAAGAATTTGGTACCGTCACCGCCTCGTTGTCGACGGATTTAATCCACATCGGATCTGCTTCGAGCCAGGCTGCTGCCTTCGAATTCGGCTTGGAATCGCAACCCTTGCTTGCGCTCATTACTTTCGAGATTGCGGGCCCGCGCATTAACTCGCCGCCGGAGGTGATTGCGAATGGTGAAAATGTTGGGCCCGCCTCGTTGGTCATGCCCGGATTGGCTGATCCCGGTTATCGTGGGGAAATGCACGCCATCGTCAGCCAAATGCAATTCCAATACACGGGGTGGCTTCGCGCACAGAAGATCGTTCCGGTAAGCGCCCTCCACACCGGGACCAATAACATCACTATTATTAATGGTCCTAATACTGCCAGCGCTGTCATTCGGGCTACCCAGATTCAATTAAAATATCTTTGGGACAAATCTGATTATATTTTGAAACCTGACCGCTAATACGGTGTCTAAGTGCTGATGCAAAAAAAACAGGGAGCTTTCACGTTGCTCGAGATCATGTTGGTGGTCACGATCATCGCGCTGCTATTGGCCGCCGCGATAAAATTCATGTCGCCGAACGTGGATATAGCAAAGCGGGTTCGCGTCGCCGGTGATATTCAGGCAATCAAAACCTCCCTCCTGGCGTATCAGGGCATCAATGGCTTTTATCCGACCACCGAACAGGGCCTTCAGGCCTTGGTGGCCGCTCCTTCAACCGATCCCCGGCCTGCCCGCTGGCAACAATTCATGGAACAGGTTCCAACCGATCCTTGGGGCACGCCTTATGTTTACCGCTGCCCCGGTCAGAAAAATCCTACCAAGTATGATTTGTTTTCAGCCGGTCCGGATCGGATTCCCGAAACTGACGACGACGACGCGGGACAATAGTTATTCTTCTGAATCGTCGGGGGGTGGAACGTTCGGCGTCGGCGCTGGTGTAACTGGATTTCGCTGGATCACACCGCGCTGATGGATTTGGCCCGGCTGAGTTGGCCTGCCCTGCTGGTAGTTAGGCGGGAGGGACGGAATCGGCGCCGGCTTTATGTAAGGTTGCGGCGGCGGCGGCATCCCGGGCGGGAAGATCGGCGGTTGCGGTTGCAGTGCGTTCAATTGCGGCTGGTTCGGATTCTGCAACGCCTGTGAAAGTAGCGCCTGATTGAACGTTAGCGTCGCGTATTTGCCTTCCCTGGTGATCGTGACCTTGGTTTGGCCTAGCTGGTCCGACCATTGAATATCACTGATGGCGAAGCCATGTTCATTTTGCCCTTTCGTTGACAGGTACTCTTTAAGGCTCTTGTCGGTTGCCGAAGCGATCGTGACGAACCCGCCGTCGGCCGAGCGCGCTGCATTCGCGACATACAAGTCCTTGGCAAAATCGGGAGTTGCGCTTGGAACCGCAACGGTTGCGATCGCGAAAGGCGAACGAGTTAACATTGCTTGATAACGATTAAAGTCCGGGCGCTTCGGCAAGGTATCGTCGGCCAATGCAATTACTGGCATCACGCTAATGATAATGGATAAGGTGCGCTTCATTTTGTTGCACCCGCCGGTGCATACCAGCGCGCGATTTTAAATTTACCACGCATTTGCGATGGATCACCCGAATCGATGGCAATATTTGCGCTTTCAAAAACAACGAAAGCATCAGGTGCTTGCACGTCGTAGAGAAAATGAACCAGCGGTGGCCACGGGCTTTTCGTTTCGATGGAAGCGAATACCGATTGATACGCGCCCATCGTGGGGCTGGTGCCAATAGCCGGGTTTTCGATCAATACGTTATGTTTGCCGGCGATCTGTTTGAGCTGATCGAGCAAGGCCGAGGCATCGCTGGCCCCGTGAAAAACCGGCTGATGCTCGCGCAACCATTGCTCACGTTTGGCCCAAAGATCGCTTTCGCGCAGCAAAACCGTTTGCTCATTGTGTGTTTGTTTTCGTTTTGCGACTTCGACTCGCGAGTCTCCAATGGCGCGCAAAAGCCAGCTCCACACAAACAAGTTGGCCAGGAAAAACACCACCAGCGCCACTAGTCCGGCCAGCACCCGTTCGCGCCGGTTCATTCGTTGCAACACTTGCGCAATCATCGCGGTCTTCCCTCCAACCGGAATTGAGCGTGATCGTTCGGCAAAATCCGCGGCGACTGCATATCGAAGGTAAAACTTTGCAGATCAGGATGCTTTTTGACTTTGTCTGCGAACTGATAAGCCAGCGTGGCTTTGTTGGCCTCGCCTTCGATCGAGATCTGACGTGCTGACTGATTGTAGGCGGTGATGCGCACATCCTGGGATGGCAGGCTATCGAATACGTGCAGCAAAATTTCGATCGGATAAAAGTGTGGATCGAGCGCTGGCGCCAGCGCTTTCCAGTTATTCGCGGCCGCTCGCACAAAAACGGTCCGAGGAGCGTCGCGTTTAATCTGGTGATCGAGCTGTCGGGCTCGAAATTTCAAGTAACCAAGCTGGATGAGCGCGAGCGCGACGATTGCGCCATAGGCAATTCCCGCTGCCACCAGCCGCTTTTTCCATTGTTCGCGCCGGACCTGACGTTGCCGCTCTTCACGCCACGCTTGTGGAAGAAGATTGAGCCCGGTGGACGCGGGGGGTGTTTCCACCGCCATTGTTCCGGTCGGGGACGCCAGCGCCTGCTCGACTTTGTCACGCAGGCCAAAACATTTTTCGTCTACCAATACATTTTGAAACACCGCGGTGATACCCTGTAATTCGGCCGTCATCGTCAATTGCGGCAGTTCGAGCTCGAGCGGCGCGGCCACGCCGCCATCAATGGTGCGCGCAAAGCTAAGCTTACCATTTTCTGAAATAGCGGAGACCAACGCGCCCGATTCCGGATAGATGAACAAAGCGCAGCCTTTCCTCGCGTGGGTGGCGACGCGTTGTGCGGCATAGACCGTCACGGCGCGCGGAATGACTCTCCGATTCAACAGAGGTGCCGCGATTTCCGTCAGCCGTTGATTCTGTACCGCCACCGCCGATATCACGCATTCGCCGTTGGCTTGTTCGATTACCTCGAAATCGCTAGTGACTTCTTCAGTGGAAAAGGGAAGTGCCTTCTCCAGTTGGATGCGAACCATTTCGCGCAATTCCGATCCCTCCACGCTAGGCAAACGCATCCGTTGCGCCAGCACGGCCGAGATCGGCAGCGCCAGGACGACATCATCATCCGTGCTCAAGGTTTGCGCTGCATCGTCCAAACTAGGAAACGCCCGCACTCGCCAATTGCCATTTTCCGCGGGGCGACTGATCAAATTCCATCCTTCCGCTCCCGGAACGAGAAAGAACTTGCTCATTAAAACTCCTTCCAAGTGATCAACTGCGCAGTGGTGCCGGCGCGGCGGAAGACGAGCTGGATTACACGAGTGATGTCGCTGGACCGCCCAGTGCTAACGATTCGTAGGACGGAATCGTTGAATGAAATGAAAGGGCTCAGCTCCCGAAATTGCTCCGGGGAAAGTCCCAGCGCAGCACGAATGTCGTCGAGGCTTTTGAAAACGATGTCATCGGCTGTGCCTTTCTTCCCATCTGGTCCCGCCCGCAGTTGCAGAAAACGCTCGATCATCGCGTCGGTAAATCCCGGCAATGCACGCATGACGTCGCGAGGCGCCCAAGCCAAATCGACCGGCCCAGTGCTGTTCACCGTCAATTCATCATCCCAACCCGGAGCCGAAGTAAAGGTCTCCCATCCTTTCACTTTTTTCAGTTCGTCAATCCGGACCAATAGCGCATTTGCCGGCTGATAGCCTTCGCTCGCTTCCGCTCCGTTCAAGCGCACCAAATCGTCTGGGTCCACCCAGTCGAGCAGACAATCGATCATCCGGTCGCGCTCATTTAGATCAATGCCTTTTGCCTCAAGATAGCGCCGCAACATTTCAATCCGCGCCGGGTTTTCTCCGGCCACCAGCCAGTTGATATTCAAACGCCCGCCTTCCCCCGTGATGCGAACGCTATAACTTTGGCGGGGCCCAAACTTGCCCTGAAGATTCGGCGAACTCGGTTTGATCGCCGGCGTGATTGCCACTTCGGCGCCCGAGGCCGCCATTGCCTGTGCTTCGAGAATCCGGTTCTCGCTTCCCGAGATGTTAAGACGGGAATCAATATTCAATGCCCACGACATGACCAAGGCTGCGAGCAAAAAGAGAGCCCACAGCGAAAGCAAAAGGGCTGCGCCGCGAGATTTCGAGCGCTTCATAATGGCATTCGTGCAAGCGGCACGGTGATTTCCTTGGGCGCGATCGCATCGTTACGACCGATCACTACCTTGACCAGACGCGGCAACGTGACCGTGTCAGTCCAGCGTTGCACCCATGTATTTAAACGCGAATCGAAAAAGCGAATTTGCAAAGTGCCAACGTTGTCGATCAGACGCACCCATGTTTCGTGTTCATTTGAAACAGCGGTGTCATCTTTTGGTTTCCGCAAAAGACCGAGATCCAGTTGCCGGCTTTTTGCGTCGTGGGGGCGGAGACGCAAGCTAACCTGAAAATCGCCCGTCGCATAGCGCGTCAATAGTCCCGGGCCCGCCGGGCAGACCCAGCTTAAGTCATCGCGATCATGCCCTTCGATCTTTAACGGTTCGCCCGTCAGGGCACCGGTCCCCGGCGGCAAACTTTGCAGCTGCTGAGTCAGCAACTCGCGCAATCCATTATAGCGCGCTTCCACAGCATCCGCTTCCGACGACACCCGCATTGCGGTGACGTTGGCTTGCACAAAACGATAAATCGCCATCGACATCATTCCGAGAATGATCACTGCCAACATGATCTCAAGCAGGGTGAAAGCGCGTGCACGTATGTCTCTGGGGAGTGCAGGCTGCCGGCTAGCGCACGCGTCTCGCGTGCTGACGCTGGCGTTTCGCCAGCGCGGACTTTTTGAAAGATTGTTTCGGCCAGACGCGTGCGCTACTCGGCAGCCTGCACTCCCCAAAGAAGAATTCGGGCGCCGTAGGAAATTTTCAGAGCCGATAAACATAAAATGCAATCGCTTTCGACTGGTCGGCCCCGCCGTGCGTCCAATTCGCGATCAATGTCACACGAATAATTCCGGTTAGCTCGGTCCCGTCTTCTTCTTTCATTTCCTGGGGTACAGCTTTCTGCACCAGTTTTATGATACCAAATCCCGTATCGATTTTGAATTCTCTTGCCTTGTCCGGTTGCCCTGGGGTCGTTTCAATTTCCACCATCCGGTTCGCCAAAATCTCCCGTACCCGTGCGTCATCGGCGCTTAACACACTCGCATTCATGCAATTGTTTACCGCGCGGCCGAGCGCGATGATTCCAACCGCGAAGATCAATAACCCGAGCAGCACCTCGTAAAGGGCAAATGCTTTTCTGGAACACAGGCATGGCCGCCTATGCGCCCAGCGGGCTTTTAGCCTGCTGAAATGAGACAGGCTCAAAGCCTCTTTGGCGCACAAACTTGGAAATCTGTGTTCCGTCGTTAAGTGCCTTCCCAGGCGACTCCTAGCGCGATGCATAGCTAACGATCTCCCCCAGCCCGCTCAACGGCGAATACTCCGTCGTCCAGCTCCCATCATTGCTGGCAAAACGGATTCTGGCTGGCTCGCACACGCCCGACTCCCAAAAGATCCACTCTGCCGGCACCTTTTTCGACAACGCTGCCGGGAACTCGAGCCGCCATTTCTCATGGCGGGCAATTGGCATGGTATCGATGGGTTCGTGCGCTTCGGTTTTCAAAAATGCCGCGGGTTGCAGGCTGATCTGGACATCATTCCAGACAATTAAATAGGCACGGCGTTCAGCCAGACTGCGCTCGTGCGCCTGACGGACCAGCTCATTAAAACGATCCAGCGATCGATGCAGCCTCTTATCCGCCAGCACGCCATTCAGGCTCGGCACGGCCAACATAAGCAAGAGCAGTAAAATGAAGACTGCGATTATTACTTCGACCAAGGTAAAACCGCTCTGGCGTCGCATGTGTGAAATTTACGACTTGGCCGCAAAATCACAATGCGCCACTCAGACACGGGATAACGGAGTGTTGGAGCAGTGGAGTAATGGACACAATCCTCACTCCATCGCTGCCTCACTCCCATTACTCCATTACTCCAATTCCCCGTCCCAGCAACGAGCTGGTGGAATACACGCATGCATGCCCGTGCGTCCAGCCGGCTTTTAGCCTGCTGAAGGGAAACAAGCTTCGTTCCGCTCGGTCCGGACAACGAGCCGCTAAAAAATGGCAACCGAGCGACAGCGAATCGAAGTTCATATGTTAAGTTTGTTCTATGCCCAGCACGCTTGCGCGCGAAGCCTGCCACCAGCCCGAGCTGAGTGTCACCCGGCGAGCCACGCGGGAAAATGGGCTTTCGCGCGGAATCGGAATCCGCGCGGGCCTGTTATTCGCCGCGCTTTTTGTGATCGCGATTTTCGTCTGGCAGGGAATCGCAGCCCACGGTACGCCCGATCCGCTGCAAGCGCATACCACCGCCACCGTCGCCTCGCTCGATATCGGTGTTCTCGTTTTCCGTGAGGGACTCGAATGCATTCTCGTTCTGGCTGCCGTCACCGCCAGTATGACGGGGCCGCGGCGAGATTATCGCAAACCGGTGATGTCAGGCGCCGCCATCGCTTTCCTCGCCACCCTTGTGACCTGGGTCGTCGCTGTCGGAATCATGAAGCAATTGAGCGAGAACATTCCCGCTCTGCATTTGCAGGCAGCAACCGGACTGCTCGCGGTGATCGTGCTGCTTGTGATCATGAACTGGTTCTTTCATAAAATCTATTGGGGCGGCTGGATTCGCGCCCATAATCGCCGGCGCAAGTCGCTCCTCGATGCCGCAACCAGCAATTCGCGTCTGCGCTGGGGCCTAATTCTTCTCGGGTTCACTTCGCTGTACCGCGAAGGATTTGAAGTGGTGCTTTTTCTCCAGAGCTATCATCTGCGACTAGGTGGCGCAGTTGTGCTCAAGGGCACGCTGCTCGGTCTCGTCCTGACCGGGATGGTCGCGCTCCTGACCTTCGTACTGCAACAACGTTTGCCTTATCGCAAAATGTTAATTACTACCGGGATTCTGCTCGGCGTTGTTTTGCTTGTGATGGTTGGAGAGCAGGCCCAGGAAATGCAGCTTGCTAACTGGATATCGGCTACGCCCATTCCCTGGCTCACAAATTCCATTCCCGCTTGGGTGAGTCTGTGGTTCGCAGTTTTCCCAACTTACGAAACGATGGCGGCACAATTTCTCGCCGCCCTTATCGTCATCGGTTCCTATTATGCCGCGAAACGTTTCGGCACTGTCCCGCTCGCCGGCACCGATTCAGTTGAGGAAGCGAAACGCATCAGCATCGACACCGGAATGGTGAAACCGCTCCAAGCCGTGCGGTAATCGTCCGGTGCGACGCTATCGGGATGACGGATCACCGTGACGCTGTAGCCGCGGCGCTCTGTCGCCGTGAACCGCCCGTTTGGCCCCGCCTTGAACCTTGCGGCAACCGGTGAAGCAAACTCTTTGTGCAATCTGCACGGTTCTTCTTCCCTCAATTTGTTTCGCCGGCGCGCGTCACTTTAGCTTTATCTACGAAGCGCCTACATCCCCGCCCGGTTCATTCGAAATCGAGAACTACGCGACTACGCGATTTAGTGATGGGTTTACCGACACAAATTTTCGTCATGAGATAGAGATCGGAATTACTGAGCATTTTCAAGCCAGCATCTATCTTGCGAATTGGGATTATACACGCAGCCGCGAAAATCATGGCGCGCACTACAACAGTTCCTCACTCGAGCTAATCTACAATTTCACCAATCCGGTTACCGATCCGATCGGCATTTCTCTATACCAGGAAATCAGCGCTGGTCGACGCGCCTTTGAGTCGGAAACAAAACTAATCGCGCAAAAGAACTTCGGCCCGCTCATCCTCGCTTACAACCTGACTTTGGAAGCGGAATGGGCCGAGGAAAGTCTGCGCGAACATAACGGCGAAATACAACAGGTCTTCGGCGCGAGCTATGAGGTCAGCCCCAGAATCTCATTCGGAGCGGAGATGCTGCACGAAATTATCTTGCCGCATTGGCACAGCTCAGAGGCAGAAAACAATTTTTCCATCGGCCCGAACATTTCCTATCGCGGCAACGGCTGGTTCGCCACCGTTACTGCCCTCGCCCAAACCCCTCGCACCGAAGGCGAACCTGATTATCGAATGCGTCTCATCTTCGGAGTCAACTTGTGAGGGTCCGCGCCTGTAGCCGCGGTCGCCGGCCGCGGCCTCTTTCCACTAAACAGCCACGTCACGCCGTCGGCGTCGACGAGCCACGGGCCCAGCACCGGACTGTAGCTGGAGTCGGTGGCTCCGGCCGGCGCTCACCGGCCATGGCTACGATTTTGGGATATCTTAACCGCTGGGCCGCCCAGATCGTGTCGCCTATCGTCATCTTGTTTATTGTTAGCTGCGCTAACCTCGCTCCACCCCCCGACGTTTCTCCCGACTTGATTTCAAATGCGCGCCCCGATCACGTTGATGCCGCGCAATTGCAAGATGGACGCAGACTTTTCGTCTCTCATTGCCTCGAATGCCATACTTTGCCTCGAGTCACGAAATACAACCGGGAGCAATGGCCACATCTCGTTAGCCGCATGGCGGCTCGCGCTAACCTAAGCGCATCCGATCAGAAAGCGATTACAGTTTACTTGCGCGCTGCGTCTCAACAACGGTCGTACCTCGCTAACTAACTGGTTGCGTTTCCCTTCTCCTTAAATCCTGAAAAATCTTTAACCATTTGCGTTGAATACTTCCGACGCTTGCCTTAGACATCGATCTTTTCTAAGATCGTCGTCCCGTCTGGATGACGAAGCAGATGATATGTCACGCTGCGCACCTATTTAAATCCAACACAAGTCGCACTCAATACGTTCTTTTACGGTCTTATATTTCTACACTCGCCGGTCTGGCGCGCGACGAGAAACCCAAAACTTTTAAACAGATAGCGCAGGGAACAAAGGGCTTTTTCTGTCAGCTCTAAAGTCTTCGTTCCTTGGTTTCTTTCTGTTCATCATTTCCGCGTCATCAGCGCCATCCGCGGTTCGACATAAGGTGGAGCGCGTTTGGAGTTGAATGGTGCGCGTAAGTCTGGAACTTACGCGCCATGAATTCGCGTCGTCTTTGTTTTTTCTTTGCTTTTGTTGTCGCGTTAGCCGGGACAGTTTGCGGTGCGCCATCGCCGTCGCCGAGCGCGCCGCCCACTCCGGCGTCGCAAATCGATCCGAAACTTTTCTCGGGCATGCAGTGGCGTCAGGTCGGACCATTCCGCGGTGGACGCGCCCTGGCCATTGAAGGGGTGCCAGGGGAACCGAACACCTGGTACTTTGGCGCGGTTGCGGGCGGGGTCTGGAAAACGCTGGACGGCGGCGCGAACTGGACGCCTCTCTTTGATAAACAAGAAATTTCGTCCATTGGCGCGATTGCTGTCGCGCCCTCTGATCACAACACCATTTACGTGGGCACCGGCGAAGCCGCCATTCGCGGTAACACCACCTACGGCACCGGGGTTTACAAATCGGTCGATGCCGGAAAGAATTGGAGGAATATCGGGCTGCGTGACACCCGCCAGATCGGCGCGCTCATCGTTCACCCGAATAATCCAGACATAGTGCTCGTGGCCGCGCTTGGTCACGCCTTCGGCCCAAATCCAGAACGGGGAATTTTCCGGACGAGCGACGGCGGCAAAACCTGGGCGAAAGTTCTCTCGAAAGACGAGAATACCGGCGGGATCGATGTCGTGTTTGACCCGCATAATCCTAATGTCGTTTTCGCCTCGCTCTGGCAGGCGCGAAGACAGCCCTGGTTTTTCTCCAGCGGAGGGCCGGGCAGCGGTCTTTACAAATCGGAAGATAATGGTGTCACCTGGAAACAGCTAACGGGAAATGGACTGCCGGATGGCATTCTCGGAAGAATTGGGATCACCATTTCGGGCGCTGACTCGAATCGGGTTTATGCCATCATCGAAGCCAAGGAAGGTGGAATTTTCCGCTCCGATGATGGAGGCGAGAAATGGACCAAGGTCAACGACGACGGCCGGTTTCGCCAGCGCGCCTGGTATTTCAGCAAGATTTACGCGGACCCAAAATCAGCCGACACAGTTTATGTGCTAAATACCGGCGCATTCAAGTCGGTGGACGGAGCTAAGACATTCAATCTTTTGCCGGCGCGTCATGGGGATCATCATGGACTCTGGATTGATCCGCAAAATCCGAATCGGATCGGTAACGCCAACGATGGCGGTGCCAGTATCTCGATGGATGGCGGCAAAACCTGGACGACGCAGAATAACCAGCCGACGGCGCAATTTTATCACGTCGCGACCGACAACGCCTATCCGTACCACATTTATGGTGCGCAGCAGGACAACTCGAATGTAGGGATCGCAAGCCGGAGCGACGAGGGCGTGATCACGGCGCAGAACTGGTTTGTCGCGGGGGGCGGCGAGTGCGGCTTTGTCGTGCCTGATCCGCGCGACTGGCGCATCATTTATTCCAACAACGAGGGCTACATCACTCGCTATGATAAGAACAAGGAAGAAGGACAGGACGTGAGTGTGTGGCCGATGGACAATTCCGGGCACGGCGCGATCGACCTGGTGCATCGCTTTCAATGGATCACGCCGCTCTTCCTTTCGCCGCATAATCCGGATGTGCTCTACACCGCGGCGGAATGCGTTTTTAAATCGACCGATCAGGGCAAGAGCTGGACGCAAATCAGCAATGACCTAACGAAAAACGATAAATCGAAACAGCAGCCAAGTGGTGGCCCGTTGACCAACGACATCACGAGCGTCGAATATTACGACACCATTTTTGCCATGGCCGAATCGCCGAAAAAACAGGGAACGCTCTGGGCCGGGACTGATGATGGATTGGTGCACGTCACGACCGATGACGGCAAAAACTGGGCGAACGTTACCCCGAAGATGCCGGAGTGGGGCACAGTCTCGATCATCGATTCTTCCCCGCACGACGCGAACACGGCTTACGTCGCGGTCGATCGTCACCGGCTGGATGATTTCAAGCCTTACGTTTTCAAAACGACGGATCTGGGAAAGAGCTGGAGCACTATCACCAATGGAATTCCAGAAGGCGCTTACGTCCGCAGCGTGCGGGAGGATCCGAAACGCAAAGGGTTACTCTACGCTGGGACTGAGCTTGGTGTCTACTTCTCGTTAGACGATGGCGCCCATTGGCAACCATTGCAATTGAATCTGCCGCAATCTCCGATTCACGATCTGGCAGTCAAAGATGACGATCTCGTGGTGGCCACCCATGGCCGCTCGTTCTGGGTGCTGGATAACTTGACGCCGTTGCGCCAACTCAACGCCCAAAACACGTCGTCCGACATGCTCCTTTATCAACCGCAGACGGGGGTCCGATTGCATTATCCGGAGGAAATCGACAAACGGCAGCCTGCCGGTGACAACCCGCCCATGGGCGCAATGATCGATTATTACTTTAAGAGCGCGCCGAAGGACGAAGTAACGCTCGATATTTTGGACGGCCAGGGAAAATTGGTTCGCCATCTGTCGAGCAAGGAGAAAAAGGAAAACGAGCAGCCGCCGGAATGGCCCGACCGGGTGGAGCGAGTGAAAACGATTCCCGTGAAGGAGGGCATGAATCGCTTTGCCTGGGACCTGCGTCACGATGATCCAATCCAGATACCGGGGGCCTTTTATCCTGGGGAGGGGCCGCGCGGAGCGCTGGCGCTGCCCGGCGACTATCAGGTGAAACTGATGGCAAATGGGAAAACGCAGACTACGCCGCTCCATCTCGTGATCGATCCGCGCACCAAAGATCACGAGGGAGAACTGCCGAAGCAGTTTGAGCTTTCGTCGCAGGTGAGCGGGCGCATTTCCGAGTTACACCAGGCCGTGAACGAAATTCGAGATGTAAAATCGCAAATCAAGGCACTGCACACAAAGTTTGGTGACGATCCGAAAGTGAAACCGGCGCTGGAGGCCGCCGATGCGATGGAACACAAAATGTCAGATGTGGAACAGAAGCTCATCCAGGTGAACACCAAAAGTTCCGAAGGCACGCTCGCCTTTCCAAGTATGCTGAACGAAGAGTTCGACACATTCAGTCATGCCATCGACAGCGGCGATCGTCAGCCGACCAAGCCGCAAATGGATGTGTTCGCCTCGTTGAGTCAAAGGCTAGACGAGCAGTTGAAAAAATGGAACGCGATCAAGCAGGATGAATTGCCGAAAGTCACCGAGCTGATCAAGCAAGCGGATTTGCCGGCGCTGATTATTAAGGAGAAAGAGAGTGAATAGGGTCAGTGTGCAGTAATTGACCTCTCCTATCCCTTATCCACGCTGTATTTTCCCGGGCCGATGAAGGAAAGACAAACGAGAACGACAACGGCTTCGATCGGAATAATTATCGCATAGAGGCCACGTTCGTGGTGCGTCACGGCAATGGCATTTACCAGCGCAATCAGAAATGCGAGAAGAATGCCAATGCGAAAGGCAAATCCCAGCATCATAAAAATTCCGCCCACACATCCGGCGAGCGCTCCCAGAAAACCCCACCAATCGAGATGCGAATGAAAATTAAAGACGCGCATGGCGCTGCCAAATTGCCACCAGCGGTGCTCACCGGAGAGAAGAACGGGCGCGCAAATCAAAATGAAGATGAGACCGACGCTCGCCCGCAAAAGCAGGAGACCGGCTTCGCGATATTTTCCGAGAAATTTCAGCACGCCGTGATGCTGGACGACTCGCTGGGCGAAATCAACGCAAAGGTGGATCGGCCCGTCCGCGGGCGATGCCAAACGTTAGCGGCTTCTGCCGCCATTATTACCATCGAGCAAGGGACTGCTCGATCCACCATGCAGCGCGAACGATTTATTAGCTGATCAATCAGCAACCAGTGCTTCTTTTCGCCTATTCGGGTTGGTCGTTCATTCGAGCTTCGTCATTGAAAACGATTCTTCGACATGCTCTTTGGGCGGTACACCTTAGCGATCTCACATGGCCAAGATCGATAAAGCCGTTTTGCTTGCCGCCGGGCGCGGCACACGGATGCGCGAACTAACCGCCGATCTGCCGAAACCGATGATCAACGTGCGGGGGAAACCGATTCTGCTGCATATTATTGAAGGACTACAGGCGGCGGGGATTAAAAAGTTTTTACTCATCGTCGGTTATCACGGCGACGCGGTCCGAAGCTATTTTAACGATGGCACCTGCTTTGGTTTGCAAATTAAATACGCGACGCAAGTCGTGCAGGACGGGACCGGGCGCGTGGTTGAACTGGCGCGGGACTTCGTCGGTCAATCGCCTTTTGTGTTGAGTTACGGCGATATTTTGGTGGATCCAGTAAACTACAAATCGATTGTCGATCTGGCAGACAAGGTCGAGGCAATCGTGAGCGTGAAACAAAACGAAGATGTGAGCAAAGGCGGTGCGGTTTTCGTTAACGAGCGGATGGAAGTGACCGACATCCGCGAGAAATCGCAGCCGGGCGAAACAACGAGCGCTTGGTACAACGCCGGCGTGTATGCATTCCGGCCCAGCATTTTTGAATGGACAGCGAAATTGCAGCCATCGCCACGGGGCGAATATGAATTAACAGATGCCATTCGGGATCTGGCGCAGTCTGGAAAGAGAGTAAAAGCGTTTGAGCTCAGCGGAGCGTGGGCGGACGTGCGCGATCCAGAAATTCTCGCGCAGCTGAATCAAACGGAGGGACGAGCTCCGTCTCGTCCCTAGATTTTGAAGGACGTCACGGAGGAAGTCCCTCCGTATGCCAGGGCAGGCGCGTGTGTCGCCTGTCATTGTTAACCGGCAAGCGGGAGCGCTTGGCCTACAATTTACAATTCAACCGCTTCCCCGTTCTCGCCCTCTTCCCCAATCTCCTCTTCAATCTCGCGCCGCCAGCGCTTGGAGACCCACGGGCGCAGGAATCCGTAAAGCAAATAAATAAGAAACAGAACCGCCGGCATCCATTCGTAGTTCAAGGCGGTGAAGAACATGATGAGAATGATTGCGGCAAATCGCGGAAGTGAGCGAGTCGTGCGCCAGGTGATGGCTTTGAAGCTGGGATAGCTCAGCCGGCTAAACATCATGATTGAAAGAAAGAGCATCAAAGGCGGAAGCACCCATTTCCAACGACCGATCTCATGGTCGCGCTCACCCAGCCACCAAAGCATGAAGAGCGTAATCGATGCGATTAATCCGGCGGCAGCGGGAATGGGAAAACCTGTGAAGGCTTTGCCATCTCCGGCTCCGCCAGCAGCGGAGACGCAATTGTAGCGGGCCAACCTCAGCGCGCCGCACACCAAATAAACAAAGGCGACCAGCCAGCCGAGCCGCGGGAAATCAATCAGCACAATCCGGTAAACCATTAGCGCGGGCGCGACGCCAAAGGAGACAATGTCAGCCAGCGAATCGAATTCGCGGCCAAAGGCGCTGTCCTGTCCTCCCAAACGGGCCAGCCGACCATCGAGGACATCGAAAATGCAGGCGCCGAGAATGAACCAAATGGCGGCATGAAACAGGTCGGCCGCCGCGTCGGGAGTCGACCATTGAATGAGCGCGCCCTGCACAATCTTAAGCGTGGCCGCGAAGCCGCAAAACAAATTGCCCGCCGTCATCAGGTTGGGCAGCAGATAAATCTTTGGATTGTGCTCGTTCATTCCGGCAACCGCGCAATCACGCTGGCGCCGCCCTTCACGTGATCGCCTACTTTTACCAAAATCTCGGCGTCGAGGGGCAAATATACTTCAGTCCGCGATCCAAATCGAATCATCCCGAAGCGCTGGCCGCGTTTTAGATCGTCCCCGACTTTCGCCCAGGCCACGATGCGCCGCGCGATCGCGCCGGTTAACTGTCGCACCACGATGGTGGCGCGCGGATTTTGAAAGGCCCAGGTCATCGCTTCATTCTTCTCTGAGCATTCGGGGCGGCGCGCATCAAAAAAAAAGCCTTTGCGATGTTGCTGAAAAGCAATACGGCCGCCCACCGGTGCGCGATTAGTGTGGACATCGAAAATTGAAAGGAAAATCCCAACGCGTTTGCTGCGCGCTTTCACAAATTCTTTTTCGTCGATTTCCTGGATGTCTGCGACCGTGCCGTCCGCCGCCGCAACGACAGCCCGTTGATCGGCTGGATCGGGCCGGTTTGGGTCGCGAAAAAAGGCGATGCTGTAGAGAATCAGCGCGACGAAAAAAACAGTAAGCCACCATGAAATCAGCGCACTGCCGATCGCCAGAATAAGTAAAATAACGAAGATCCATCGACCTTCGAAGAGGGTTTGAAAGCGCATCAATTTCGCGGTCATTTTCCAACCCAAAAAACCCGCGGTCAAGCTATTGAAAACAGAGTTCCAGAGCAGGGAGCGGCGACCACAACCGGCTGGTTTCGGCGCTACTTCAGCCCAACCGCTAGGGTTTGTCGCCCGAAATTTAACCAAGATATTTGTTGTGACGGGCGCGTTTTCCGCTACCATATTTGTCTGTGGTCGCGCGACCATCTTCTATGCCGAAAACCGATGACGATTTGCCTGCGAAATCTGTCTCCTCGGCGCGCCCTGCTGGCATCGACACGACCCAGAAATACGATGCCGCTCAGATCGATAAACTCGAGGGGCTTGAAGCGGTTAGGAAGCGGCCTGGCATGTACATCGGCGATCCCGATGAGCGCGGTTTGCATCACATGGTTTTCGAAGTTGTCGATAATTCGATCGACGAACATCTGGCCGGATTTTGCGACAAGATTGAACTAACGGTACACGTCGATGGAAGCGTTTCGGTACGCGACAACGGCCGCGGCATTCCAGTGGATATTCATCCGAAATGGAAAATGCCAGCGGTGGAACTGGTGCTGACCAATCTCCATGCTGGCGGAAAATTCGGTCAGGGCGCCTACAAATATTCCGGCGGCTTGCATGGCGTGGGCGCGAAATGCACCAACGCCCTCTCGGACTGGTTCAAGGTCGAAGTCACGCGTGAGGGCAAGGTTTACCACATGGCGTTCGAGCGCGGCAAAACCACCGAAAAGCTCAGTGTTATCGGAGAAATCAAAAACAAAAAGAACACCGGCACGCTGATTACCTTTCTGCCCGATCCGACAATCTTCACCATCACGACGGAATTTAAGTTCGAGCGTCTGGCCACACGATTGCGCGAGCTGGCGTTCTTAAATCCCGGGCTCGAAATCTCACTGTCGGATGAGCGAATCGATCCGCCGAAGGAGGAGACGTTTCTTTACAAGCACGGCATTGAGGAATTCGTCCGCCAATTGGGGGAGAACAAGCAGGTCATTCATCCGAAACCGATCAATATTTCGCGACAACGCGATGAGACCTTTGTTGATTGCGTTCTCCAATATAACGACAGCTACAACGATCAGATTCTTTGTTTCGCCAATTCCATTCCAAATCCCGACGGCGGAACGCATCTGACGGGTTTTCGCACTGCGCTGACGAAAGCGGTCA
>Ga0193714_1000010_pt1 | contig 19188 bp, 10 predicted proteins | sample U2m1metaG_FD_143039 | JGI IMG/M metagenome (GOLD analysis project Ga0193714, IMG submission 143039) | Soil microbial communities from a riparian zone of the East river system, Colorado, United States - U2m1 | ecosystem: Environmental > Terrestrial > Soil > Riparian zone | place: USA: East River... | reverse complement strand
ACGGTTACAACCTGAGCAGCGATGACGGCGGTGGATATTTGAACGGCCCTGGTGATCAAGTCAACACCGAGCCCGTGCTTGGCCCTTTGCAGAATAATGGCGGACCAACACTAACGCACGCTTTGTTACCCGGTAGTCCAGCCATTAACACAGGTGATCCAAACTTCACTCCACCACCTTCCTACGACCAGCGCGACAATCCTTTTGTTCGCGTATATAACGGTCGCATTGATATCGGTTCATTTGAAGCGCAACCCCCACGACGCGCTACTCCTGCACCGAGGTCGCGCCCGACCCCACTGCCTCGCCCGACGCCGCGCTGACAGAAATAGTGATCGGTGATCCGCGCCTACGCCAATCAAGCTTCCATTTTCGGTCGCCGCGGCGACCGTCGACCGGACGAAATGGCTACTCCGAAAGTCTTCGCGAGCAGGCTGGCGAGATAAGTCAGCGATTGGTCATCCGGCTTGACACAAGAGCCATGCGGCATGCTAAAAGGGGCCGCGGAAATTCTTAACCACTGACGCATGAAGTTTCTATTTTCCATTTTTTCGATTGTCATTGTTTGTTTCTGGGGCGCAATCCTTCCCGTAAACGCCATACCCGCATTCGCTTCGCGAAGCGTTGCAGGCGCGGCGCAAGTGAACGTTACCCAGTTTCACAATCACGATTCCCGCGACGGTCTTTACGTCGACGCTGCTTTCACGCTGGATGCCGCTGCGAATCTAACACGCGACCTGAACTTTGACGGCACAATAGAAGGCAACGTTTATGCGCAACCGCTTTACATCGAAGACGGCCCGGGCGGCAGAGCAACGATTATTGCGGTGACCGAATCGAATAATGTGTACGCGCTAGACGCTTTGGATGGGGGCGTTATCTGGGAGCGGAATGTGGGCCCTCCGGTCTCAGCAGGCGATCTCGGATGCACTAAGTTTGATTCGATGGGCATCACCGGAACGCCCATTGTCGATCTGGCCTCACGCGCACTGTTTTTGGCCGCGATGACCACACCCGATGGCGGCCCGACCAAGCAACATCTCATTCTATCCCTGAACGTGGACACCGGCGACATCAATCCCGGCTGGCCCGTAGACGTGGAGGCAACCGCTACATACAACGGGATCAATTTCACTGCATCGACCCAACAGCAACGACCGGCGCTTGGTATTGTAGGCAACATTCTTTATGTAGGGTATGGGAGTAAGAGGGATTGCGACACCTGGCATGGCTGGCTGGTGGGAGTTCCGATCGATAATCCAGCCAGCGTAACAGCGTGGGCCGCGGCGACGGCCACCGGCGCTAAAGGCGGGGCCATATGGGGAGTCGGCGGGATAGCCAGCGATGGCAAGAACCCCTTCGTTACGACGGGGAACACCACGGACACTGGTAATAACTGGAGCGGTGGCGAAGCAGTGATCCGCTTCCAACCCGGCCCAATCTTCAGCGGCTCGCCCACAGATTACTGGGCCCCTACCAATTGGCAGTCACTCGATCAAAGCGACGCGGACCTGGGCGCCTCCGGTCCATTGCTGGTGGATGTGCCCGGTGCAACGCCTTCCCATCTTATTGTTGCGATGGGTAAGGACCGCAAAGCGTATTTGGTTAATCGCGACAACCTTGGTGGTATCAGCCAGCCTGTAGCATCAGCTCAGGTTGCCAGCAACACTATTCTCCAGGCAGCTGTCACCTATCGAACCGAACAGGGCACCTATGTCGCGTTCCGCGCCAACAACGACGGCGACACCGTTCTCTCCGCTTTCCGCATCACGGCGGCCAATCCGCCTGCTATCGACATCCCTGGCGGTTGGGATGTGACCCGGGCCAGTGGCGGTTGCGGCTCGCCTTTCGTCACCTCTACTGATGGCAATAATAACATGATTGTCTGGGTAGTTGGCACGGAGGACCACCGAACGGCAGGCGACCAGCGGTTACACGGTTATGATGGCAACACCGGCGCAGTTGTTTACGGCGGCGGCGGCCCGAACGAACTGATGGCAGGCACGCATTACTATAGCACTACCGGCATTGCAGCTCGGGGCCGGATCTATCTCGCCGGAGATAATAAAGTGTATGCCTTTGCCCTACCCGGAGGGACGCCTACACCTCCTCCGACAATCACACCAACAGTCACACCGACGCCAACAGTGACACCGACTGTCACTCCAACGGCTACGGCAACGTCGACCGCGAGACCTACGCCGACACCCAGGCCTCGTCCAAATCCGCCGCCGCGCCCAAACACCGCCACGCTAACGCGCGAATTGAATAGAACTGTAGCCGCTGTAATCACGCCCCTGCCTGCCACGCCGGAACAAGGCGGGTGGGCCGTCTCCCTCGTGCGAAAAGCAATGCGCAAGTGGACCCGGCCACAGGCATGGACCCTCACACCATTGGGATTCGCCAGATGGGTTGCGCTACCGCGATGCTTGACAAGCAGGCGGCGTGTTGTGGTAGAAGGTGAGCCGCCACTAACGGACTGTCGCTTATGAAATTTCGAATTTCCATTCGCTCGTTCTTGATTGCTTGTTCGTGCGTTGCTGTTCTGACAACGGTTCCCCCCGCAAATGCGCAGGTGAACGTCACACAGTTTCACAATCATGATTCACGGGACGGCCTTTACATTGATTCCGGCTTCACCCGGGGCGCTGCGGCCAATCTGACGCGCGACCCAAACTTTGACGGCACAATCGTCGGCAATGTCTATGCGCAACCACTCTACCTCGATAACGGTCCAGGCGGCAGAGCAACGATCATTGCGGTGACCGAATCCAATAACGTGTATGCGCTCGACGCGCTCGATGGCAGCATCATCTGGGAGCGAAATGTTGGCGATCCGCTACCGGCATTTGGTCCATGCGTTATCCTTGATCCGCTGGGCATCACTGGCACGCCTGTTGTCGATCTCGCCTCACGGTCGCTTCTTTTGGCCGCAATGACCACACCCGACGGCGGTCAAACTAAAAAACATTTCATCATATCCCTTAATGTGGATACAGGCGATATCAACCCGGGCTGGCCCGTGGACGTGGAGACAGTTTCATACCACGGAATCAACTTCACTCCAGTGATCCAACTGCAACGCGCGGCGCTCGGTATCGCGGATAACATCCTTTACGTTGGCTATGCGAGTTTCTCTGATTGCAGTCTTTATCATGGCTGGCTCATAGGCGTGCCGATCGATAATCCAGCCGGTGTAATGGCATGGGCCACCGACGCTGCCAAGGGCGGCATTTGGGGAGTCGGCGGCGTCGCGAGTGATGGAAAAAAACCCTTCGTTACGACTGGGAACACCACTAACACAAACGGCGTCTGGGGAGGTGGCGAAGCAGTGATTCGCTTCCAGCAAGGTCCGATATTTAGCGGCTCACCCGTCGATTATTGGGTGCCCACAAACTGGTTTGACCTCGACACCACGGACCTCGATCTGGGCGGCTCCGGACCATTGCTGGTGGACGTGCCTGATGCAACGCCTTCCCATCTTATCGTTGCCTTGGGTAAGGATGGCAAAGCGTATTTGGTTGACCGAGATAATCTCGGTGGGATTAGCGCCCCCATAGCATCGGCTCAGGTTGCCGGCATTCAATTCCTCAGACAGGCAGCAGCAGCCTATCGAACCAACCTTGACACCTATGTTGCTTTCCGCGCCGATCGCAGCACGCTATCGACTTTTCGCATCACCGGAACCAGCCCACCCACCATTGCTAACGGGTGGACCGTGAACCGGGGTAGCGACGATTGTGGTTCGCCATTTGTCACTTCCACCGATGGAACCAATAACATGATTGTATGGGTGGTTGGCACGGAGGATCGTGGCAACCCGGGCGACCAGCGGTTACACGGTTACGATGGAGATACCGGCGCGGTTGTCTACGGCGGAGGCGGTCCGAACGAACTGATGGCTGGCACGCATAATTATAGTACGACTGGTATCGTAGCTCGGGGACGCGTCTATGTCGCCGGGGATAATAAAGTATACGCCTTTGCGGCGCCGTTGCTGACACCTACACCGACACCGACACCCACTCCGACACCTACGCCCAATCCAAGACCTAGCCAAACCCCGAGGCCTCGCCCTACTCCACCCCCTCGGCCAACACCGCGCTGAGAGAAACAGTGATTGGTGATCGGTGTTCCGCCCACGCCAGTCAAGCTTCCATTTTCGCTAAAGCGTCGACGTGACGAAATGCTACGGCGAGACAAGTCAGCGATTGATTATCAGGCTTGACACAACGGCATTTGGGCATGCTAAAAGGTGCCGCGGGAATTCTTACCCACTGACGTATGAAGTTTCTATCCTCCATTTTCTCAGTTGTCGTTGTCTGTTTCTGGAGCGCGGTTGTTCCGGCAAACGCGCAGGCGAACGTGACGCAATTTCACAACCACGATTCGCGGGACGGTCTTTATGTTGACTCTGCGTTTACACAAAGCGCCGCCGCCAATCTGACACGCGACCTGAATTTCGACGGCACGATTGTCGGCAACGTCTATGCGCAGCCACTTTACATCGAAGGCGGCCCAGGCGGCAGCGCAATGGTTATTGCCGTAACGTTATCCAATAACGTGTACGCGCTCGACGCCGTTGATGGGAGCATTATCTGGCAGCGCAACGCTGGCCCGCCGGTGTCCGCAGCGGATCTCTGCAACCCCAAATTTGATTCCGTGGGCATCATCGGTACGCCCATTGTGGATCTCGCCTCGCGCGCGCTGTTTTTGGACGCAATGACGACACCCGACGGGGGTGAGACTATAAAACATCTCATCCTATCCCTTAACGTGGACACGGGCGACATCAATCCCGGCTGGCCCGTGGACGTGGAGGCGACAGCCTCATACAACGGGATTAACTTCACTCCAGAGGTCCAACAGCAGCGACCGGCGCTCGGCATCGTGAGCAACATTCTTTATGTTGGCTACGGAAGCATGAGAGATGGCTGTGTCTATCACGGCTGGCTGGTAGGCGTGCCGATAGATAACCCCGCCAGTGTAATGGCATGGGCCAGCGCCACCGACACCGGCAGATGGGGCGGTGCTATCTGGGGAGTCGGCGGAATCGCCAGCGATGGAAAGAACCCCTTCGTTACCACCGGTAACACGTTCCCTCGTCCCGGCTCCAGCCCGCTACCGTGGACCGGCGGGGAAGCAGTGATTCGCTTTCAGCCCGGTCCAATCTTTACCGGCGATCCCAGTGATTATTGGGTGCCCACAAACTGGCGCACTCTCGACAACAACGACGCGGATCTGGGTAGCTGCGGACCATTGCTGGTGGACGTGCCCGGTGCAACACCTTCTCATCTTATTGTTGCGATGGGTAAGGACCGCAAGGCGTACTTGGTTAATCGCGACGACCTTGGTGGTATCAGCCAACCTATAACGTCAGCTCAGGTTGGCAACGCCGCTATTCTCCAGGCGCCTGTGACCTATCGGACCGAACAGGATACCTATGTCGCTTTCCACGCCGAAGGCGCTAACCTTTCCGCTTTCCGCATTACTGCAGCCAACCCGCCCGCCATCGTCACCGCATGGAGCATGAGCCAGAATGGTCGCGGCTCGCCCTTTGTCACCTCTACTGATGGCACCAGTAACATGGTTGTCTGGCTAGTGGGTGCAGATGCTGGCGGCGATCAACGGTTGCACGGTTTCGATGGAGAGACTGGCAGCGTTGTTTTTGCCGGCGGTGGGCCAAACGAGTTAATGCAAGGTACACATCGGTTTAATGCTGGCATCGCTGCCCGCGGGCGTATTTACATTGCCAACGATAACAAAGTGTATGCCTTCGCCGTGCCAGCGACCACGCCAACACCTACGCCCTCGATCACACCGACGCCAACGATAACCCCTACGCCCTCGATCACACCGACGCCAACGATAACCCCTACGCCCTCGATCACGCCGACGCCAACACCTAGGCCCACTCCGACACCGAGGCCTCGCCCAAATCCGCCGGCTCGCCCAACACCGCAACGGTAGTGCGTTTGACAGAAGACGCCGGATGCTTCGGGTCCGCGCCTGCGCGCGTGGTTGATCGGCCCCGATTCGCAGGCAAAAGCCTTTCCAGAAAACTCGGCCGTTTCAGTTTCACAACCAACTCTGAGGCTTTCGCGAGTCAACTACCTCTCACACCGGAGGCGATTACTCGGCGCTGCCCGCCCCCCCTGCCTATGGAGGATGGAAGCAGCTATGAGGTTGTGATTGCGAACGCGGATCGACTCTCAACCATTAACTGTCTATCAACGATCGGTTCTCGCCCCTAAATACACGTTCAGTGCATTTCCCAAAGATATATCTTGACATGCCTGGACGGGCCCGTTTTAAAAGGAGCCCATCATCGAACTGTCGAAATCTCAACAAAAGCTGAAATTAAACAATATGGCTCTGCGTGTAGGAAATTCCATCGTCAACTCATCTTATCGGCGCGCTGTCCCCGTCGTCGCACTGGTGCTGGCCTGCTTAGCACTTTCTCCGGCCCCGAACGCTTTCGGGGTTAGCCCGCCACCGGACGGAGGCTATGGGGGCTTTAACACCGCTGAGGGTGAAGATGCACTCTTCAGCTTCGTCGGCGGCCGCGAGAACACGGCTATCGGTTATCACGCACTCTATCAGGCCACCAGCGTCGATTACAATACGGCCGTTGGTGCTTCAGCACTCTGGCGCCTGACCATAGGTGCCTTCAACACCGGTATCGGTCGTGGAACGCTGTTGATGGCGAATAATTGCGGCAACAACACGGCCGTCGGCGAGCAAGCGCTCGGCAGCAACACCACGGGCAGTGACAACATTGCATTGGGCGCCTACGCCGGTCAGGCTCTCACGACGGGCAGTTACAATATTGATATTGGCAGTGGTGCTGTTGCTGCCGAAAGCAAGACCATTCGTATTGGCACGCAAGGCACACAAACGGCCGTATATGTGGCTGGCATCTATGGGGCAACCATGCTCGGTGGGACGGCGGTTTACATTAATTCATCCGGGAAGCTTGGCACGAGTCCGTCCTCGGCACGCTTCAAACGAGACATCCGCAGCATGAACAAAGCGAGCGAGGCTATTCTTGCGCTGCGACCGGTCACGTTTCACTACAAACCGGAGCTTGATCCCGATGCGACCGCGCAATTCGGCCTTGTGGCTGAAGAAGTGGAAAAGATAAACCCCGCTTTGGTTGTCCGCGACGGCGACGGGAAACCCTACAGCGTGCGCTACGAGGCCGTGAATGCGATGCTGCTCAACGAGTTCTTAAAAGAGCACAAGGAGGTCGAGGAGCAACAAGCAGCTAACGCAGAGTTGAAGTCAACGATTGCCCATCAGCAGACGGCCTTTCAGTACAGCACAGTCGCAAATTGCTAGTTGTCCGGCGAGAAAAGCTAATTAAGGAAGACCTTATATCGCTTGTGCTGTTTTCCCATCGGCGGGCAGCGGTATTGGCTGGCATCCTGCTCACTACACTGGGCTGGCGCTTATGCGCCAGCCCAAGCCCTTCTCGGGGTTGCACATCATCGAGCGATTATGACATAGTCGAGATTGATGCCAACGTCGCCAGTGTCATACTGGAATTTGACGGTCGCGTTTGCTGGGATTGTCACGTTGATAATCTTTTCGGTAAAGATGGTCCAGCCTTGCGGATAAGGCCCGGTGGCTGTGATGGGGATGCTTGCAACTCGGGTCCCGTTTACGTACAGACCGAACGTTCCCGTATAAGGTGAGGCATATCGAATCGTTATTTGAGTTGTCTGCGTGAAGTTGTTGAAGGCGACGTTGTCACCGGGTGAGGAAATACCATCCACTCTGTATCCACCTGAGGCATTCGGGTCCGCCTGAATATAGCAACCGGTCAGCACTCCGGCTTCAGCCTGCCGCACCTCGCCCAAATCAAGAATATAGGCTCCGCGTCCATACGTGGCCGCGGCAAGGTGACGGCTAGTGGCATTTAAAGAGAGAGACGTGACAGCCATGCCAGCCGGAATGCCTGCGGGCATCCCTGGCCATGTCGCCCCACCGTCAGTGCTAGCAAAAACGCCAGCGTGCGAAGCTGCGAAGATGTGGAGATGGTTTACTGGATCGATTGCAACGTCACGGTAGATCACGTTGGCCGGCGGGTTTAGTTTTGACCAAGTGGAACCGGTATTGCTCGTTTTGTAAACGCCTGAAGCTGTGGCTAGATATGTCGTTTGCGAATCGCTCGGATCAACAACGACAGCTTGCAATCCATCAGGTAAAGGGGCGTAGGTAACATCGGTCCAAGCGGGGGGCGGGTTGACTGAATTGGCATTCGTGGTGACGAAAACCCTTTGCCCCCCAAAAGAGAGGTGACTCGCGCTGCTCGTGAGCGCGTAAATGACATTGGTATTCGAAGGTGCTTCATAAACAGCTACTACGACTCTACCTGGATCAATGCCGCTGGGGCCACCCCCAATCCGTACTGGTTGGCCGCCCGAATTGACACTTCGGTAGACGTTTTGAAATCCCATCACGACACGCTGCCAATTGGCAGGAGCCGCGAACAATGCAGCGAAGTAGCCCTGGCTCTCACCGCATGCCTCTGGCGGAGTGATGTTGCTCCATACACCGTTAACCACTTTCTTGACATAACCCGCGCTTCCACATGGTAACCCGTCGCATACATGCGCGCCGTAAGACAGGGCAGTGAAGTAAAACTCATTGCTATTATTTTGGTCTATCTGTGGCTTGGAACCGCCGTCACCGCCGCAAATCATTGACCAAGGTGGAGGGGGGCGTGTTGCCCAGCCCAGTTGGGTCCCATTGTCCTGATTGCCCATGGTAATGTGGTCATCCGGACCTATGGATAGGCCCCCCATCAAGCAGCCGGGAAGATTTTGGTTCTTATCCAACCAGTTCATGGGGCCACTGCCGCTGTAATCGGCGCGATAGATTCCACCATCCGTGCCCAAGTAGTTTCTCTGCGAATTCGTTGGGCAAAAGGCAATCGAACGTATATCCGGATGCACGCAGTTTGCTCCTGGTTCACAAGAGTTGTGCCAGTTACCGTCATCCAGCGAATAGACCAGCAGGCCGCCGCCGCCAACAAATATCCGGTTTGGGTGGACCGGGTCGACTCCAAACGTTCCAACATCAGCGCAGGGAAACGGGGTGGTGCTGGCGCACGGCTGGGACTGCCCGGTCCAGCTGCTCCCGAAATCGTACGACTTAGCGATTGTGGTGTTCCCGTTAGACTCTTTGTAAGCTAGGAATAACACGTGCGAAACGGCAGCCAGAGAAGATGTACTATCGCCATGGGGAAGGGAATGTATCAGCGTCCATCCCCCGTCTCCTAAACCGCTAAATACGCCGTCCGGTGCTGTGACAAAGACCCGAGAGGGCCTTCCACTGATGGGCATTATGGCGATATCATAGTGCGTAAACGGAGGTGCGCCTGCTCCGCCTGTAGACGGTTTGATTTGAGACCAGTTCGAGCCGCTGTTCGTGGATTTCCACACGCTATGGCACATTCCTGAGGGGGGGGCAGCTTGCTACTACGCTTGCGTACAATGTCGTTGTTGTTGTCGAACCTGCTGTGGCCGGATCTATAGCAATCTTGTCAACGGTTTCGCCGCTAAACTGCGAGGTACCAAGCAGAACCCAAGATAATCCCGAATTAGCTGACCGGTAGATACCCATGCCGTAACCTTGGTTAGTGCCCGTTCCTGCGTAGATAATGCTGGGCCTGATGGGATCGACGGCAATAGATCGAATAGACTGAGAGAGAAGGCTGTCGGAGAGATAATTCCATGTTCCGCCTGCATCAGTAGATTTAGCAAGCCCACCTTCGCTTCCCGTATAAACGATATCTGCATTCGACGGATCGACGGCAATCGCATCGATGCGGGCGCTCGCACCGCCTCCGAAGTCGTTTGCAAGCGGTGGAGGGACAGCGAATGTCCAGGAGCCCGTCGACAATAGCGCGCTCGGAGCTGAAGCTCGCGCAGCGACTAGCGCTTGAGCAAACTCCTTACTCGAGAGTTGGCCCGGGCCCGTACCGAAGGGCTCGTTCAATCCAAGCCGCTCCCGGACATACTCCGGATTTGTCTCATCAGCAGCAGGCCATACGTCACTCGCGCTGCTTGCTCCCTGCGTAAGAGGACGACGCGCCTGTGCGAACGCGGCATAACAAATGAGCACAATCATGATTGTGCCTGAAAGTGAAAGAATCCATTTAACCCGACTTTGGAGCATTGTTTTTATCGTTTTCATTTTGAGTGGAGTAGGCTGATTTACTTCAGAAAGTGAGCTTTTAGTCAGCCGCACTCAATGGCGTCAAGACTTTTGTCGGAATTTTTTACACGCAGTCCAGATGCTCGCTGATAGCAATGCGGTGCGGATCTTCTTGAAGCAAGCCGGGCGTGCCCGAGGTATTGCGCGGAATGGTTTTTTTGAGCCGGCTGATTCAACCAAACGAAGATCCGCTTTTTTAGTTTTGCCTCTTCAAACACTCGTAAGCTGCATTTGACGGAGAGAATCGTACGCCTAGAGTTCGCGCCTGTGCAGTTGGGTAAATCAACGAAGGTTTGCATGTGCTCGCGCTGATTTATCTGGCCCTCGCGGTTTATCTTGGCGATCTTCTCTGCCGGCGCTTTTACCGGTTCGTATCTACTCCGCACCGCTGGGCAGTAGCTGTTCTCGTAGGCTTACTAGGCAGCTCATGGTTCACCTACCTGGCCGCCCTGGCTTTCGCGCACACGGCCAAGCCATTGCTTTGGGCGGACCTTTCCTTTTTCGCCGCGGCGGTGGGCCTAATCTTTCTGGTAATTCGAAGGTCAAAGCGCAAGGTAGTGACCCGCCCGGTATTCATTGAACCACGTGCTCCCGGATCCCAAACATGGGATTGGGCCATGCTAGCCATGTACTTCGCGGTGGCATGCTGGATGATGTTTACCACCTTCGGTTATAAAGATGGTAAACTGCTGATAAGCGGCCTGGCTTGGACTGACTTTGGGCCACACACTGCGTTGATCCAGAGTTTTGTCGTGGGTCATAACTTCCCCACTCAGTATCCATTTTTTTCGGGTGCTCCTATTCGTTATCATTTTCTCTTCTTTTTTCAGGCCGCAAACCTGGAATTTCTCGGTCTTAACATCGCGCGGAGCCTGAACATTCTGAGCGCTGTCACCATGGTTTGCATGCTCGCGCTTGTCATGAGCCTGGGTCAACTGCTATTCAATTCGCGAGCTGTTGGACGTATTGGCTCTGCCTTCTTCTTTTTTAGTGGCTCACTTGCTTCTATTTCATTCATTCGATCTCAACCGTCAGTAACACAGGCGTTACGCGTTATCACCCATTCAATAACGTTCCTTCGGTCGGGTTACCCCTATCGTGGCGAGGATTGGGGGATATGGACGCAGAGCGTTTACATAAACCAGCGACACTTAGCCAGCGGGATTGGGATACTTCTCATCGTACTGATCTTCTTGATCGATCGATACCAGCAAAAGACGCCCCTCGCTACCGATCAAATTCCTGCGCCTGTCCATAGCGGCTCAGACAGCAGTGAAGTGCCCGGCGGCGCGGCACCCATTAAGTCTAAACCGCGGCGAGATTTCCGGGTTATCGCGTTCGCGAGGGATGCTATCATTTCTGGCAAGAGCTTCATTTTTACAGGATTGCTTTTAGGTGCTCTTCCATTGTGGAATGCTCTCGTCTTCACCGCAGCGTTTGCGGTTCTGCTTTTTTTTCTGCTCCTGTTTCCACACCGCATTTACATGGTAATCCTGGGACTCATCGCTGCCGTGGTCGCTCTACCACAACTCTCGTATTTGTCTTTAGGCGCTGGTCCTCGAAATTACTCGTTCTTTCAGTGGGGATATACCATCGAGAACCCGACAATCGCGAAGGCCATCGAGTATCTCGGCTATACATTCGGTTTGAAGTGGCCTGTGATAATCCTGGCACTCCTGGGCGTTTCATGGTTCCAGCGCCGGTTCTTTATCGCCATCTGTAGCTTGTTGTTGGTTGCTTTCTCATTCCGATTCAGCGTTGAAACCCCAGCAAATCATAAATTCCTAAATATTTGGGTAATTTTAGCCAACCTGTTCGCGGCTTACGGGGTATGCTGGCTTTGGAAACTAAAGACAGCGCCGATTCTGGGCCCGGTAATCGCCACCGCGCTAACAGCCTGTATTGTCGCCGGTGGAGTTATCGATCTCTTTCCCATTTACAATGGCCACCACTCCGAATTTGCTTTCAAGGACGATCCACTAGTGAAGTGGGTAACGTCCGAAACTAAAGCGGATAAAGTTTTCTTAACTGACAGGTACATGTATCACCCAATTCTCTTTGCTGGTCGCAAACTATTCTGTGGATACACACTTTTTGCCTGGGGTGCTGGATATGACATCGCGAAGCGCGAACTTATTCAGCGGGAGATGTTCGAGAGCAGAGACCCTCGTAAGGTGTATCGGCTTTTAAAGGAAAATAACATCGGCTACGTGGCATTCGATAATGGCATCCGCCACAGTCAAGTCATTAAGCGGCCGAACGAACAAGTCTACGCCCAATATTTTCCGAAGGTATTTGAGGACAAACAAGGCAGGTATAATTCGCTAACGATCTACAAGATTTCCGATGCGGCTCCACGACAGTTCAGTTCGCTTCCGGAGGTTACTACGACTATGTTCGAAGGCGGCAAGGGCACGGGACCGGGACAGTTTGACAAGCCGCTTGGAATTGCTGTGGACCGGTCAGGCAATGTGCTGGTTGCCGATAGCCGCAATGGACGGCTCGAGAAATTCAAACCGAGCGGTACGTTCATTACCAGCATAGGAATAAAGGGCTCGGGCTACGGACAATTTGGGGAACCAAACGGAATTGCGATTGATCGGGACGGCAACATTTATGTTGCTGATGCTTCCAATAACCGCGTACAGAAGATAGCACCCGATGGGACCTTCATTGCTGAGTGGACAGGGCCACCACCTGGATTTTTTGCGCCTCGCGACATCGCGATTGGCCCCGATAACTCCATCTACGTACTAGATCAAGGCCATAGCCGGATCGTTAAAATGGACCCGAATGGTAATGTGCTCACCGTCTGGGGGTCGGAGGGAGCAGGCGATGGCCAATTTGCCAACCATACAAGCCTCGCTGTCGATCCAAAGACCAACCGAGTCTATGTGGCTGATCCCCTCCACAAGCGCATCCAAGTCTTTGATTCGAATGGAAAATTTCTTTGGAAATGGATCGTGCCAGAGTGGCAAAACAATATCTGGCCCTTGGAACACGTTGTTATTGACCCGAAGAGAGATCGTCTGTACGCGTCAGCGACCGCTGCGGATAGCGTCCTGATCTTTGATTTAAATGGAACGAGAATGGGAGCCTTAAGACCCATGCCTCCAGACAGGCTCGACGGACCATCGGCCATGGCGTTAGGGGGTGACAAACTCTACGTGGTTTGCACATTTTCGGATCGCGTGAGCCAGATTGATCTTGGAGGAAGCAGTAAGCGGTAGCCGCAATAGTCTATAGATTCTATTTTCTACGCGCCCGTTTAAGCCTCAACTAACTTCGGGCGACACATTCAGCTGCTCTTTTGTTGCGCCTCTAACTGCCAATTGAGTCAGTGTCATGTTCAATCGATTCGGCTACTATGTATCGGGGTCGACCTTTAACCTCTTCATAAATCCGGGCCAGGTACTCGCCGATGATACCAAGACTGATCATGAGGAAACTTCCGATGATTAGTTCCAATAGAATCACCGTAGCGAACCCGCTTACCGCTCGACCGGTCAGCTTCAGGTACACCGTTTCTATCCCTAAAAGAACTGACACGGCAAGGAAAATCACGCCTGCAAAGGTGACCAAATGCAGCGGGAATGACGAGAAGGCGGTTATTCCGATAAGAGCCAGCTTCAGGCGCTTAAACACAGACCAGGTCGATTGACCGGTGGAGCGTGGCACCACTTCAAAGGGGATCTGCACTGTTGTGAACCCCATCCAGACAGTCATTCCCCGAAAGAACACGTTACGCTCATGCATTCTTAGCCAAGCATCGAGCGCCTTGCGATTCATCAGCTTAAAATCCGATGCGCCTTTGAAATGGAATCCCGACAGTTTGTTTAAGATAAAATAGAAAAGCAACGCACCTAATTTGCTGGATAATGATTCGCTACCTCGCTTGCGCTTAACTGCTTCGACAATGTCGGCTCCCGAATTCTGCCACATCCGCACTATATCAGGCAGAAGCGACGGTGGATGTTGTCCGTCGGCATCCATCACGATTACCGCCTCACCGCGAGCGTGCTCCAACCCTGCGCACAACGCAGATTCTTTGCCGAAGTTTCGGCTTAGACGCAGGGCGCGTATGGCCTGACAGCTTTTCGCTTCTCCTATTATCACGCGCCAGGTCTCGTCGGGCGAACCGTCGTCAACAAGCACCAGTTCGTACGGCAGGTTGCACTGACAAAGAAAGTCGCGCACCGATGCGAGGAAGGCAGATAGCTGCACGCCTTCGCGAAAGACAGGGACGACGATCGAAAGGAAGGACTGCTCTGTTTCGGTGTTAGGCGTTTGCGACTCTTCCATAAGCAGCAACAGTGGTCGCCGGCACCCATACCTTGAAGCGCCGCACCGAGGGCGGAATCGTGAAACCGAATTTGGCCGCGATCAAGCCCAAGGGAAAAGCATGCGGATAAGGAAGTCTATGAACATCATCTAGACCCGCTCGACGCATCAATGAACTTAACCTTTGGTAATCGAAGTAGACCACATGTTCGGGAACCTTAAAAGACGGCCAACGCTGGCCCATAACCTTTCTCAATACACCTCCGATGTCAGGAGTAGCGAGGATAATATGACGACCGGATTTTGTGTGACCGGCTAATCGCTCAACGAATGATAATGGTTCGTAAACGTGCTCGATCAGTTGCGTCCCAATTACACAATCGAATTTTGCTTCAGATGGGACTTGCTCAATCCCTCCTATAAATACTTCGGCGCCCGTCGCGCGCGCGATCTCGGCGCCCTGGGGTGAGAATTCGGTGCCAACGCGTCCTCCAAAGAACGAGCGCGCCTCATCCAGAAGGTAACCTTAGCCCAACCGATCTCCAAAAGATCGCCACCAGTCAATCCGCGTTTGGCGAGATTCTGCAGCAGGCGTTTGAACGTTGCTCGCAACGCGAATTCCTGGGCAGTGTAGCTGGTGTCCGCGTATCCGCATGCGCCACCTTCATAGTATGATGATTCGCGATAGACCTCCTGCATCGCGCTCTCGATAAGCCGCGGATAGAGATAGCACAGTCCGCATTCCGTGCAGCGCACGACGTTGTATGGTTCCTGCAACCGAAACGGAAACTCGCGCCGTTCGCTTCCGCACAACGGACACGCCGGATATTCAAAATTTTCTGAAATCCCTTCGCCGAGTTCTTTCAAAGTCATCTGCCTTTCAAAAGTATTCACACTCGACACGTGCGGCGAGTCTGCATTCAGAACGCCCACAGATTACGTATGAACATGCTGCTGAATAGGGCTAGGAATAACAAAGACCAGACAGTGATAACGGCGGTCCACAATCGGCTCCGACCAACCAGCCCAAATAGCATAAATACGGGATACATCGTTAGTGTGTAGCGTGGCGTACTTACGAGAAAGGTCACGCTTGCTATGAGGAACCAGTTTCCGGTGATCCATGCCGCGTGGATCGGACGCAGTTTGATCCAACTGAGGATCATGCAAACAAAACCAAGCACCGCGAAGTACAGTTCTTGCGCACCTACTATCTCAGCATAATTCGGCGTGCCGCGGAGATTTCCGATAGCATTACGAATCCCAACCCACGGCCACGACGCTTCCATTGTAAACAGCCGTTTTCGCATTCGCAGGAAGGCGAATGGATCCCCTGTGACTTTCCAGTTCATGAACAAATAAACAGCGAAGCCTGCCGGTACGATAGCGATCCAAAGCCATCGCCAATTCCAACGCTTCGTGATGATCCATTGATGAATTGCTTCGACTGCTAAGGTCGGCAGCAAGATGATGCCATTAGCCCGCGTCATCCAAGCCATGGCGCCCAAGACGCCGGCCAGCCACCACCGATTCGAAATTGCAGCCAGAATCGAGCCCAAAACGAGTGCCAGGAAAAGGCTTTCCGCGTACGCAATATGCAGGTAATAAGCGGTCGGAAAAATGAGGAAAAACCAAACCGCCCATTGCGAAATCCCCTCGTCGTGGTCGAACTGGACGATTCTTCGCAGCAAAATTGCCGCGGCGACGGAAGAAAAGCCTGAGACAATAAAGGCGCTGACAAGATAGTTGTGGCTGACGCCATAGGCGACCACGCGGGTGCACCAAGGGAAAAGCGGATAAAACCATGCTTTCATTATGCTAGCCGCGTTGTAGCCGAATTGGGCCACTTGCAGATAGTGAAGCGAATCCCAGCGATTCCAAATGTCCAGCCAACCGAACCTCCCGGGAAGCGGTTTGTTCTCCAGAATACGGAAACTTTTCGCGCCGAAGATAAAGAGCAAAATTTTGATCGCGAGCACCCATCCGACCACAAGCCAATCCTCCCTTTCCAAAAAGCGCCACCATTGCCTACTGGGCAGCTCTACCGGTCGCACTGGATCAAGCGCATGTGCGTTTTCATCGCTCATCATCTCTTCTTTCTCTTTGCGACGTTCGACGGGGCAATTTGTTCTCGAGGAAGAACCGGTTAAACTCCTTGCATATATTCCATTCGATTTAGCCTTGCGACAACTATGAGGGGCGTTCGCGGAGGGACGATAATGGTGCTTCGCTCGGTCAACGGATTCGGACTTGCGCGGCTCATCGGAAACGCCTATTAGCTTTACCCTCATGGTTCATCATATCGTTCTCTATAAACTCAAACCCGAGGTCACTCCTGCCCGCGTGGAGGCGATGATGATGAATACGCGCATGCAGCTTCTGAAAATTCCCGAAGTGTTGAACATCAAATGCGGGAAGCGGATCGACCCCGAATTGCCGTGGCCGTTCTTCATTGCCATCGATTTTGAGTCGATGGACAAGTACGCCATCTTTCGCGAAGACTCCATTTTCGTGAAATTCATGGAGGAAGTGATCAAGCCAAACACAGAAGATTCCCTGGACTTGGACTTTGAGATGGATCCAGGCAAAGACGTTCGCTTTTCCTAGAGATCGGCCAAACGCGTATCGCTATAGCCACGGGGCTGTGTCGCCGTGCGGGGTGGCAAACGCGCTGAGCGCCTCGACCACAGCGAGGCGGCTACAAAATGCCCTATCATTGCTATTTTCGCTCGGAACGCGTAATCATCGGATTCGATGCGTCTCGGCTATTTTTACTCTCGGTATCCCGTAATTTCGCAGACGTTTTGCGACGCTGAAATGCTGGCGCTGGAACGGCTCGGTTTCGAGATCGAGATCGGCTCGGTGTATCCACCGCTTACGAGCCTTCGCCACGAGCATATAGCCGATTTGCGCGCGCCCATTCACTACGCGCCGCCGCAGGAAATCTTAAAGATTTCAGAAAAGACGGCGAAAACGAACGGCACGTGGCCGCGCGATCTGGTTGCCCGGCATGAGCAAAAGTATGGCCCCGGTGTGAAGGCAGAGCAGCGCGCGCGCAACGCCCTTTACTTTGCCCACCATTTCAAGCGTCGCGGCGTGGAGCATGTTCACGTTCACTTCGCGAATCGAGCGGCGCACACCGCGATGTTCTTAAAAGAGATTTCAGGGATTCCATTCAGCGTTACTGCGCACGGACAGGATTTCATGAAAGACCTCGGCAATGATGATCTGTTGCGGGAAATCTGCGCCGCCGCGGAGTTCGTTGCGGCCGAAACGGATTACAGTCGCGACCTGCTCCGCCAACGCTGTCCGGCTTCTGCTGCGAAAATTCACCGTGTTTACAACGGGATGGACCTGACCCGTTTTCCGATGCCGCACTACGAAATGTCGGGCGATAAAGTGCCGCGCATCGTCAGCATCGGCCGACTGGTTGCGTTTAAAGGATTTGAGTACCTCATCGACGCTTGCGCGGAGCTTGCGCGCCGGAGTCTCAATTTCAGCTGTGAAATCATTGGCGATGGCCCGCTGCGCGGTGATCTCGAAGCAAGAATTAGAAAGCTGAACCTGTCAGGCCAGGTTCACCTCGTCGGCTCATTGTCGCAGGGAGTTGTTCTCGAAAAACTCAGGTCTGCGGATATTTTCGCGCTCGCCTCGTTGACAGATGCTCAAGGAGCCAGCGATGTTTTTCCTACGGTAATCATCGAGGCGATGGCGGCTGCGCGTCCGGTTGTGTCCACGCGTTTGGCTGGGATTCCTGAATCCGTTGTTCACGGCGAAACGGGGTTGCTCGTTCCGCCTGAGGATACAATGGCGTTGGCCGAAGCCCTGAGCCGACTAATACAAGATGCCAAGTTGCGGTTGCATTATGGTCGCGCCGGGCGGGAGCGAATCGAACAACATTTCCGAATCGACGAAACTGTGGCGCCGCTTATCGAGCTTTTCGAGAAAACACTTGGCGCGTCGACGAAATCCACCGGGCGCCGCGCTTCGCACAGCGAAGCGGCTACAGGAGAGCATCAGATCGCGTACATCATCGATTGGTGGCCGGATAGAAATTTGCCACTCCTTGACCGCGAGCTCGAAGAGATGAAGCGACGCCACGTGTCGATCGTCCCAATCGTGTGCGAATTGAATTCTCGGACGCGGTCCACGCGAGCGATGGAGAAAATGGCGACATCGCTCGAATTTTTGCCGGACCCAATGGTCATTGAGGCCGAATGGCGGGCAAACCAGGCGCTCGTGCAGAAAATGGAAGAAGATCGCGCCCAGCAGAGCGCCCGGGCGCCAAGTACCATCTTTTTGCGCCAGGCGCGCTTTGCTCTCGTATTGACGAGACTCCTTAGAGAGAAAAATGTGTCGCATGTCCATGCAACGAGTTCCAATGCTCTCGTCTGCGCGCTCATCTTAAAAAAACTTCTCAACGTTACCGTGAGCGCCACGATTGAGGCGCGACCGAACTTACCGCGAGAGTGGATTCAAAACGCGTTGTCGGAGTGTGTAGGCGGCCGTTTGAGAGATCGACAGTCGCTCCGCGACAGTTCGTTTCTCGTTGATAAAACAACATTCCGTTCGGCTCCACAGCAGGTGCTTGGACTCGTCAGTCAGAAAAGCGGGATCGATTTGACTGCTGGGACTCGTTTCTGGCAGGAATGGGCGGAATTACTTATGCGCTGGGGAAGCAGC
>Ga0193714_1000008_pt1 | contig 20854 bp, 19 predicted proteins | sample U2m1metaG_FD_143039 | JGI IMG/M metagenome (GOLD analysis project Ga0193714, IMG submission 143039) | Soil microbial communities from a riparian zone of the East river system, Colorado, United States - U2m1 | ecosystem: Environmental > Terrestrial > Soil > Riparian zone | place: USA: East River... | reverse complement strand
AACGTCGCCAGCACGATCGCGCGCGAGAGTGATGGAGGAGTTTACATGCACGCCGGCCCCGAAATTGGTGTGGCGGCAACGAAATCGTTTACGTCGCAACTTGCCATTCTGACACTCCTGGGACTGCTGTTTGGACGGATGCGAAATCTTTCGGCGACTGATGGAAGCCGAGTGATTGAAGCGCTCGAAGCGTTGCCGGGCCAGATCGAGGCAGTTTTGGGACTGAGCGATCAGATCAAGGAAATTGCGAGAAAATATGTCGATGCGAACGGCATGCTTTTCTTCGGCCGGCAATTCAACTTCCCGGTCGCGCTCGAAGGCGCTCTCAAAATGAAAGAGATCACCTACCTTTTTGCCGAAGGGCATCCCAGCGCAGAGCTCAAGCATGGCGTTATCGCGCTGGTCCGTCCCGACCTACCCTCGGTCTTCGTTGCACCGGACGATTCCGTTTTCTCGAAAAACGTGAACAACATCGAACAGGTGAAAGCCCGTAAGGGACTCGTTATTGCTGTGACCAGTGGAAACGGTCCAAAGCACCTCAAAGGAATCGCCAATGAAATTATCGTGCTGCCGGAAGCGCCCGAGTACGTAATGCCCATCCTGACCGTCGTCCCTCTTCAACTTCTCGCCTATCACCTCGCAGTCGAACTCGGCCGAGATGTCGATAAGCCACGGAACCTCGCCAAAAGCGTAACCGTGGAATGATCTTGTGCTGGTAGGCACAGCGCGGCACCCATATCGATTTCCTGCCACTGGAAATTTAGCGGTTTTGCGGTAAACTGCGCACCCAGGCATCCCTTCCTCCGGTGCAACACAACGAAGAGTACGTGCTCAAAGCCCTCGAGGAGGGCGGACTCATCACGCGCCCGCAGATCGACGGCGCGCGATCACTTCTAAACGGCGAGCCCGGCGTAGTCGATGTCCTGATCAACGACGGAGTTGTCTCCGACGTGGACGTCTCGCGCACGCTCGCAGCGCAAGCGCACATGGATTGGATCGATATCTCCTCCATGGTGATTCCGCCACAAATCATCAATCAAATCCGGGGCGAAGATGCGCGCCGTTTCAAGGTGATCCCGGTCGCGTTCGGTGAGACCGGCCTGGTGGTGGCGGTTGGCAATCCACTCGACATCGACACGATCGATAGCCTCAGTTTTCTCCTGCAACGCGAGTTGGAACTGGTATGCACCAGTCCCCAGAAAATTCGTGACGCGCTGATCAAGTACTACGGGACTGCCGACGAAGCAGCCGATGTCTTGCAGAAAAAAATCGGGGAAGACATCGATCTTGGATTGGAAATTGGCGATGGCGTGGAAGGGACCGCAATCGATGAAGCCGATGCGCCAATTATCCGGCTGGTCTCCATGCTGCTGACCGAGGCACACCGCGCCGGCGCAAGCGACATTCATCTCGAACCACTTGACAAAAAATTTCGGGTCCGATTTCGGGTCGACGGCGTTCTGCAGGAAATGCAAGCGCCACCGAAACGTTTGCAATCCGCAATCATCAGCCGGCTCAAGATCATGACCGGTTCGATGAGCATCGCAGAAAAACGCCTGCCACAGGACGGTCGCATCCAGGTAAAAATCAAAAAGAAGCCAATCGATCTTCGCGTCTCGACGATTCCCAGCAATCACGGTGAGAGCGTGGTGATGCGTCTACTGGACAAATCCAGTCTAAAGCTCGGCTTGCCCGAGCTTGGATTTTTTTCCGACGATCAGGATACATTCGAACGCCTGATCAAACTGCCGGACGGCATTTTACTCGTCACGGGCCCTACCGGGTCCGGAAAAACCACCACCCTCTACGCCTGTCTTAATTACATCAACAAACCAGACCGCAAAATCATCACAGTTGAAGAGCCGGTCGAGTATCAAATGACGGGCATTAATCAGGTCCAGGTGAATACCGAGGTTGGGATGACCTTTCCGGCAGCCTTGCGTTCCATTCTGCGCCAGGCGCCGAACATCATCATGATTGGCGAAATTCGAGATCTCGAGACAGCGGGCATTGCTACGAACGCAAGTCTCACTGGTCACCTTGTTTTCAGTACACTGCACACGAACGACGCGCCATCTGCGGTGGCGCGCCTAGTCGATCTCGGTGTTCAGCCGTTTCTCGTGGCTTCCTCCGTCCGGGCGATCGTTGCGCAAAGGCTTGTCCGCCGACTATGTGCAAACTGCAAACAACCCGCAGAGCTCAGTGACACCGAATTGCGTGCATTACGAATCGAGCCCGGGCAGTTGTCCGAGGCTCAAGTCATGAAGCCGGTAGGATGCGAACGATGTCGTCAAATCGGCTACAAGGGTCGAATCGGCATCTTCGAGATTTTTGTGATCGACGACGATGTGCGCCACATGGTCAACAAACGCAGCCCGACTTTGTTGTTGCGCCAACGAGCGCGCGAGCTCGGGATGCGCACACTCCGGGAGGACGGTATCCGCAAGGTGCTTGCAGGCCTCACCTCTGCGGAAGAAATAATCTCCATTACCGTGGGAGACGTGAGCTGATGAAGGAAAAGCAGCTTACCGAATTTTTTGTCGAGCACGGCGTGCTCCAAGCTTCGCAGGCAGAAGACGTCCTGGACGAGGTAGAACTGAATGGCAAGACGGTCCCGCAGGCGATGGTCGATGGCGGCTTCATCGACGAGCTTGGTTTTTATCAGACAATCGCAAATGGACTCGGCACCGACTTGATCGACCTGAACGAATGCGACATTCGGCCGGAGATTTTACGTTTGATTCCCAGTGGGCTGGCTCGGTTACACGGCGCTCTCCCGATTGAGATGAGCGGAACCACATTGCGCGTAGCACTTGTTGATCCATTCGATCTTCATGCCGCGGAAGATCTTCGCTTTGCGCTCGGGAAGGATATCCACGTCGTCGTTTCGCCGGCGGATCAGATCGAAGACCTGATCAAGCAGCATTACGGCAGCGATACCACGAGCATGGAGGACGTCCTCAAGCAGCTCGGCGAAGCTGGCGAGGCGCTTCAATTGCGCGAAGGAGACGGCGATGCGGCAGTGGAAGCCGAAGCAAACGCAACTCCCATCATTCGCTTTGTCGATCTGATTCTCTACCAGGCGATCCAAGACCGAGCGAGCGACATTCATTTCGAGCCATTCGAAAATGAATTCAAAATTCGTTATCGAGTCGATGGGGCGCTTTACGAAATGTCGCCGCCGCCGCGTCATCTTGCCCTCCCCGTGATCTCGCGAGTGAAAGTGATGGCTAACATGAACATCGCAGAAAGACGGTTGCCTCAGGACGGCCGCATTCAGAAACAGATCGCCGGACGGAACGTCGATCTTCGAGTTTCAACTTTGCCAACTCAATTTGGTGAAAGCCTCGTGCTGCGGGTCCTGGACCGCAGCATTGTAAATCTCGACCTCGAAGCGCTCGGAATGCCCGATTACATTTACAACTTTCTGCTGGAGATGATCGAGCATCCAAATGGCATCTTCATAGCCACTGGACCGACCGGCTCTGGAAAGACAACGACGCTTTATTCCTGCCTGCGTAAAATCAATACGATCGATTCGAAACTCCTCACGGCGGAGGAGCCGGTCGAATACGACCTGGAAGGGATCGTGCAAGTGCCGGTGAACGAAGCCATCGGCCTGACCTTCGCGCGCGTTTTGCGTTCGTTTCTCCGCCAGGACCCGGATCGCATTATGGTAGGCGAGACCCGCGACCTTGAGACCGCGCAGATTGCCATTCAGGCGTCTCTAACCGGGCACCTTGTTTTCACTACACTTCATACGAACGACGCGCCCGGGGCCATCACCCGCCTGATCGACATGGGTGTGGAGCCCTTTCTGATTTCCTCTACGCTGGAAGCGGTTCTCGGTCAGCGTTTATTGCGCAGCATCTGCCGCCACTGCCGTACCACTTATGAGCCAGGCAACCCCTTATTGACTGAGCTAGGGATCTCGCGGCAGGACATCGGCGACAAACAATTCTTTTACGGCAAAGGCTGTAATGCCTGTAACAACACTGGCTACAAAGGACGAAAAGGAATCTACGAGCTTCTCAGAATTACTGATCCAATTCGTGAACTTATCAATGAACGCGCGCCAACGGTTACCTTAAAGCAAAAAGCTGTGGAGCTTGGAATGATATCACTACGCCAGGACGGCTTACGCAGTATGTTCGCCGGCGACACCACCGTCGAGGAAGTGCTGAGATACACCTAAGGAATGACGAAATCCGAATGACGAATGAGAAAGCTTCACGAAATCGAGAGCTCTTCTTTTCATCATTCGGTCATTTTGGCTTCGTTCGTTATTCGTCATTCGTGCTTCGTCATTTTGGATGTTCGTCAGGTCCCAATGCTCGACATACCACCCTGAGCTAACTAAAATCGCCCATCATGCCACGTTTCAACTACGTAGCTCTGGACTCCCGCGGACAGGAAGCGACCGGGCTAGTTGAAGCCACGTCAACCAATGATGCAATCGGCAGATTGCGCCAGGCTGGGTACTTCCCTACGAGCGTCTATGAGGAGGCCGTAGCCCTTTCTGATGGCAAATCCGCTCGTCGTCGCACGGCGAAGATGGCACGGATGACGAAGCCACGCGCGAAAAGCAGCATTGTTCTTCTCCAACGCACGAAAGTTAAGCCAAAGATCCTGATGATTTTCACCCGTCAATTGGCAACGCTGATTGATTCCGGATTGCCATTGTTACGAAGCCTAACCGTTCTGGCGAAACAGGAACGCGACAAGGTATTGAAAAAGACCATTAACAAACTTGCTGACTCCGTTCAGAGCGGTAACACATTTTCCGACGCGCTGGCGCTGCATCCGCGAATCTTTAACAATTTGTTCGTTAACATGGTCAGAGCCGGTGAGGTCGGCGGCGTGCTCGAGACGGTGCTCAACCGGCTCTCGGAATTTCAGGAGAAAGCCAACAAAATTAAGAACAAGGTCGTGTCGGCAATGGTCTACCCGATCATTGTGATGACGATGGCAGTCGGCATCATGGCTTTTCTCCTTGTCTTCATTGTGCCGAAATTCGAAGAGATCTTTCACGACATGCTTGGTGATAAACCGCTACCAGCCGTCACCACCTTTGTGATCGGAACCAGTAGCCTCGTAAAGGATCATGGGCTTGTTCTGCTCGGAGGGGGAATCGTCGCCGTGATGGCTTACAAATTTATTGGCCGCACGCGAGGCGGACGATTCGTGATTGACAGTCTCAAACTGCGCATGCCGCTCTTTGGTGATTTGAATCGTAAAACGGCAATCTCACGGTTTGCGCGCACACTGGGAACGCTGGTCACGAGCGGTGTGCCGATTTTGCAGGCATTGAATATCACCCGCGAAACCGCCGGCAACGCCGCCATTGCCGCCGCGATCTCACAGGTGCACGACAGCGTGAAGGAAGGCGAGTCGATCGTTCAACCGTTGGAAACCAGTCGCGCGTTTCCGCCCATGGTGATCAGCATGATCGATGTCGGCGAAGAAACCGGTAAACTTCCAGATATGCTCTTGAAGATTGCCGATGTGTATGACGACGAAGTAGATAACTCAGTCGCAGCCCTTACATCGATGCTCGAGCCCATCATGATCGTATTTCTGGCGCTGATTGTCGGCACGATCGTGCTCGCTCTTTTTACGCCGCTCATTAGCATCATCACTGGCTTGCAGCAGCAAACGTGACGCGCCTGCGGCGCAAATGACGAAATACGAATGACGAATGACGAATTTTGTAGCGGCGAACGCCGCTACAACGCGGCTTTCACGCTCATTGAACTGATCGTCGTCACCACCGTTATCATCATCCTGACCGGCTTGGTTCTAAGCACAGTCGGCTACATTCAGAAGAAAGGCGCCCGCGCCCGCGCCGAAACCGAAATCGCAGCGATGTCCGCCGCGTGCGAAAGTTACAAGGCAGACAACGGAATCTACCCACGCAGTGTCGCGACCGATGGATTCGACCCCACAACGACTAATCTCGCTGACTACAATCCGCCGTCTCGCGATATGTACGGCTTAATTTCGGGAGATGGCAACTTCGACGGAACGCCAGATGCAAGCGCGCGGTCTTATATGACGTTTAAACCGAACTCGCTCCTCAGAGGTGACATGTCGAACCCGCCAAGTCCCTCAAATCCCGTGACCGCAATCCGCGATCAGTTTGGTAACAGCTATGGCTATTCGACAATGAAGGCGTCCGGTGGAGCAAATGGCTACAATCCGACGTTTGATCTGTGGACGGTCGCGGACGGCGCTGCCGGAACCGACCAGACAAAGTGGATCAAAAACTGGTAAGCTGCCGTCGCAATTGTTGTAGGGCGTTTCTGTGAAACGCCGATCCGACGATGGCGTCTGGACACGGACGCCTTACAATTTCGCCGTAGAATTGGCAACTACCCTTCGCTCGTATGCACCACAACCTCCACCCGCCGGTTGGGACTCTGCTCTTCGATTGACCCATTGGGCGACGCTCGGAATTTCGCCGAACCGTAACCACGCGTTTCGATTTGCGCCGGATTGATACGCATTGCCTCTACCAAATAGCGCTTCACGCTGTCCGCGCGGCGCTGACTTAGATCGAGATTGTATTCATATGTGCCGAATGAATCCGTGTAACCTTCGACCGAAAATGTCGCCTTCGGATTGCGCTGGATGAGAGTGCCCAGTTTTTGCAATTGAGTGATGGCGCTCCCTTGCAGCACGTCGCTGTCATATTGGAAGAGCTGATCATCCGGCAGTCGCAATTTGGTGCCGGATCCGAGCGGACCTTTTTGCGCGAGCAGTTGATCCAAATCGCTGAAACCAGGGCTGCGCCCCTTATTTGGCCCAGCGCTGTCACCGGGCATCTTGCTCGTAAAGGTGTTGGGACGCTTGATCGTGGTACTGGTAGCCAGCTCTGTTCCGCTGAGCGCAGGCTGTGGACGACCTGACTGCGAATTATTGTTCAGCAGTGATTGTTCGTGCAGCGCGTTTGGGTCGCTGGCGAGACTTTGCGCAGTCGAACGCTCAATTTCGGTTAGCACAGAATTTACTTCTGGCTGGTCTACTTTGGGTTGATCAGGCAAAACGTCCTTCATGTCGTCCGGAAGCGCCGCGCTGGCCTGAACGTCCTGCAATAGCTTGTCGAACGATTTCTTTTCATCCGGCAACTGCACATCCGTGTTGTCAGGGTTCGGTTTCGCGGCTGGATTTGTCTGATCGGCACTGCTCTTGCCGAGGTCCGAAGCGTTGATGCTCTTGACCTTGAACGTGGGTGTCTGCTCATTTTGAGCAACGAATGTTTCCACCGATTGAAAACGCGTCCTGTAAAAGTAAGCGCAGAGCGCAACGTGTAATCCCAGCGAAACGATCAATCCAAACCACAGCCAGCTGCGCTCTTTGCTGCCCGTGAGCAGTCCTTCGGTTTCGAACCGGTCAACATCGTCGAAATCGGAAACTCTCATTGCGTTGCAACATATCACATTTGAAGAGGTGAGCTATACCGTCATCCGAATGACGAGGGAGAATTTGCCGAGTTAACAAGTTACAAAGTTAGAAAGGTTACAAGGCTGACCAACTCGGGGCGCCGCCTGCCGTTGTAACGTTGTTAATCCTTTAACGTTTCAACTGTTCCGCGTTTGCTCAATAAACGCTCTGGCGGCACGCCGGATTTCATCTGCCACGCGCGCCTCGGGCGAAACAAATTTCGGTGTGAACCATGGAAAGAGTCCGATTAAATCGTGTGTCACCAGAATTTGCCCGTCGCAATGCTTGCCGGATCCGATACCAATGGTTGGAATGCCGATTGCCTTTGTGATCTGCTTTGCAATTTCCGCGACCACAATCTCGAGCACGATAGAAAACGCACCGGCTTTTTCCACGGCGCGTGCGTCGGCAACCAGTGCTTCTGCTTCAGACTGAGTACGACCCTTGATCCGGTAGCCGCCTTCCTCGCGCACACTTTGGGGCAGCATGCCGATGTGCCCCATGAACGGGATACCTGCCTTGGTGATTGCTTCGATTTGTGCGACTTGCCTCACGCCGCCTTCGAGCTTCACTGCTTGCGCGCCAACATCGACAAACTTCCTGGCCGTCTCCACGGCTTGTTTGGGCGTGTCGTACGTGTGGATCGGCATGTCCGCCACGAGTAACGCCCGCTTAACCCCGCGAGCCACCGCGCGGGTGTGATGCAGCATTTCCTCAATCGTCACACCAGTCGTATCCTGACAACCTAGCACTACCATGCCTAACGAGTCTCCCACCAGGATGATGTCGATGCCGCTTTCGTCGAGCAAACGCCCCGTCGGATAATCGTAAGCCGTTAACGCGCTGATCTTTTCGCCGCGTTGCTTCATTTGGCGAAAATCTTTCATCGGATCTGGTCGGAAGATCAGCCGCTAATTTGAGAACGCAAGCTCGCCGCGAAAGCGACGCGAGGACGCGCACGCACTCCCAAAGCTTCGCAAAAACAAAACTAGCCGTGGGTTAATTTTGCACGAAGTGCTTTCGGAGCGCGATGCGTCCTCGCATCGCTTTCGCGTTCGTCATCCACTTGCTTCAAGCTCACCAGTTGTCCATCAATCGAACACCTTCTTCAGATCCCTCAAGTTCCGCGAGTAATTGGCGGATAGTTTTTCTCTGGTTAGGCAAAATCAGATCCGGCCGGATGTCGACCAGTGGCTGGAGGACAAATTTTCTCAAGTGCATCCGCGGGTGCGGCAGTTGCAGTCGTTCGTTGTCGATCTGGCGATCACCGCAGTACAGGAGGTCGATGTCTATTGTACGCGAGACGTTTTTCTGATGATTGCGCTTCCGGCCTAACGACTCCTCAATTCGAGCCAGTTGTTCAAGCAGCTGCCCAGAATCGCCGTCATAGTCAAATTCGACGACTGCGTTTAAAAATTTTGACGCGTCCCGTTCGCAATCGACCGGTTCGGTCTCGTAAATCCCCGAAGAGAGGATGGGCGGGTGTACCTCATCAAACTCGAGGATCTGTCGTCGCGCTACCTGCAGATTCTCGAGCCGATCCCCGAGATTCGATCCGAGGGCGACGGCAGTTCTCATTCTATGGTAGCCGCGGGCGTTGACCGCGGCCGTGGTCAGCGATCCCGGCCACAGACTTATAGTCCCAGCACATCCTGCATCGAGTAAAGTCCCGCCGGCTTGCCGATAACCCATTTCGCCGCTCGCAAGGCGCCTCGCGCAAAAATTTCGCGGCTGGCCGCGCTATGCGTGAGTTCAAGACGCTCGCTCGGTCCGCTAAAAATGACCTTATGTTCACCAACGACATCACCTTCGCGAATCGATCGAATCGGAATTTCGCTCTGCATTTTCCGAGCCGCTTTCAAAACCTCAGCCAATGTTTTGGCTGTCCCACTGGGCGCATCTTTTTTCATTTTGTGATGCGTTTCGATAATCTCGGCGTCAAAATCGCCGCCGAGCTGATCGGCAGCTTTGCGCGTCAGCCAGAAGAGTACATTGACTCCGATGCTGAAATTGGATGCCAACACGATCGGCACCGATCGCGCAGTCTCTTCAATGATTCTGCGTTGCTCTTGAGAGTGACCGGTTGTTCCAATGACCAACGGCGTACTGTGCTCCAAGGCGACGCGACAAATTTCAGCGGCGGCGCCGGCCTGGCTAAAATCGATAGCCACATCGCAATTTTTCATCGGCGGTTCGATCGAATCGCCAAGATCGCAGCGCGCGGCAATGTCGATGTTCGGATCGCCATTCGCTAGAGCGTTGATTGTTTTTCCCATGCGCCCAGCCGCGCCAATCAGCAACACCCGGATTCTAGAGTTCTTCATCTGCGAAAGCCTTCACTCCGCACGGTCAGGATTGAGATGAGGCGAAGTCCGAAAATCATTTGTCCCGCTCGAAAGCCTCAAGGGTCCGACGCAGCTGCGCCTGATTTGCATCGCTCATCTCGCATAACGGTAAACGCACTTCGCCGGACATCGCCCCACGCCAGCCAAGCGCTGTCTTTACCGGCACCGGATTCGGCTCAATGAACAGATCTTTGAAGAGCGAAAACATCTTACGGTGCAGATTGAAGGCTAACTTCGAATCGCCGCATTCATAAGCCCGGACCAGCGCACAAACTTCACCTGGAAACAAATTCGAGGCGACACTAACGACCCCAACTGCACCGACGGACATAAACGGCAGCGTCAGCGAATCGTCACCACTTAAAATCGTAAACGAATCAGGCAAACGCGCGCGCAACTCACTGATACGCTCGACACTCCCACTGGCTTCCTTGATTGAAACAATATTCCTGCATTCCTTGGACAGGCGCGTCACGGTATCGGGCGCAAGATCCACCCCGCATCGGCCAGGGATGTTATAGAGCACGATGGGTAACGATGTGGCTGCGGCGATCGCTTTAAAATGATGAAACAAACCTTCCTGGCTTGGTTTGTTATAATATGGCGCGACGAGAAGCGCACCGTCAGCGCCGAGTTTCTCAGCCATCTTCGTATCGGCTACCGCGTGCTGCGTGGCGTTGGAACCAGTCCCGGCGAGAACCAGGCACCGTTTTTTCGCTGTTACGATCGACAGGCGAATGAGCTCCTGGCGTTCCTCGTGTGACAGTGTCGGCGATTCGCCCGTCGTGCCGACAGCGACGATTCCGCTGATTCCGGCAGCGATTTGGGTTTCGATCAGTTTCTCGAAAGCGGCAACGTCAATCTCGCCATGGCGAAATGGTGTAACTAAGGCCGTAAATGTACCGCGGAACATATCTGCGAATTGTAGAAGGGGCTTGGGCAATTGTCATGTCGAGCCCTTCGACTTCGCTCGGAATGACAAGGCACCCAGGTATTGCGATCAAACCTCGATTGTTCCTTCAAACACGAACTCGGCCGGACCGGTAAGCATAACGTTGCGAAACTGCTTATCGGTCTTTTCAAATCCGACCCGCAATTCGTCCCCCCCGCGTGCAATTACGTCAATCGGACCGTTCACGTTTTCAGTGGCGGCAAAGATCAGCGCACTGGCGACCACGCCGGTGCCGCACGCCAGCGTTTCACCCTCTACACCTCGTTCGTAAGTGCGGACAGCGATCTTATTGGCTCCGCGCTTCTCAATGAAGTTCACGTTTGCGCCCTTTGGTGAAAACATTTCATGACGGCGAATGGCCGAGCCGTCCCGCGATACATCAACATCGCCGACTTGTGTGACTGGAACAACGACATGCGGCACGCCGCTATTTACGAAATGAACGATCTTTTTCTCATCGCAAATTTGAAGAGGAACACTCAATCGCAAATCGGTCGGCTCAGTCATTTGCAGAGTGACGAGGTCTCCAGCCAATTCCGCCGAAATGACGCCAGCTGGAGTTTCAAAGGAAATTTTTCCGCTTCTCCTCCGTCTGCATTAAAGTAGCGCATTCGGAAATCGGCGTGGTCCGACGGTTTTTCCAACAACAAAATTCCGTCCGCTCCGATACCGCGGTGGCGATCACAAAGGCGCGCGATTTGAGTCCGATCTAGATGGATCTTCCCTGCCCTGTTATCGATCAGGATGAAGTCGTTTCCCGCGCCATCCATTTTTGTGAAACGGAGCATGTTCCCGTTTAGCATACGTCGGCTGGCAAAGCTACCGCCGCCACCGTGAGTGACTCGGACTAGTTGTTCACGTCCGAGCCCCTCGACTACCTCATAATGACAAGACTAAGGAGTAACCCGTTGCCAGATCGGCTTTTGATGATTACTTATTGCGCCGTGAAGGGACTGGCGACCTGGGTTTTTACTGCGGTTCTTGGACTCACTGCGGACGTGTCGTTCGCGGGCGATTACAACAGTCTGGTCCTAGAGCAGATCAAACAGATGCCTGAAGGCGGCCGTTATTCGGTTTCGCATGTCGCAAAAATCCGTCTCCAATCTTCGGCACACTTCGAGTCCGGCAAATTTTTCATTCTCCCTTCGCAGGCCTCACCGAGTTTCTGCTCGGGGGCAACGTATCTGGTATTCATCAGGACGATCGAGGCTTTGCGCGCGCGTGCTCAACTACAGCTTGATTATTCCACGTTAGAACGATTGATCATCCGCGATCAACATGACGGTGAAGGCATCTGGGGTCGCTGGAATGCAAATGGCCCCGGCACGGCGCGCCTTTTTCATGAGCTGCAGCTTGGACGAAACTTCGATAATTTCGACCAAGCGAAGCCGGGTGATTTCATGAAGATTTTCTGGTCTCGGCAGGTTGGCAGAAACGAGCACGGACATTCCACGATTTTCCTCGGCATAGAGAATCACCCGGACGGCCAGTACGTGCGTTACTGGTCGAGTAATGTCCCGTCTGGCTACGGTGAAAAGACAGTTCCGCGAAGCAAAATCGCATACGCAATTTTCTCGCGTCTTCAAACTCCTGCCAATCTCGGGCGGATCAACAGCGCCCCATTCGTAGATACGTATTTGGCGTCGCTCCTTCGAACTCGCTCCAGCATTGCGGAAGCCAGCGCAAAGTGCGGGCTTTGAATTCGCCCCCAACGAGTCCCACCTTAAAGGTGGATCGGCTTCTCCGAAGACGATGCTGAAATGGCGCTTGCCTTCACGCGGATCGCTCTTTAGAACGGAGCGATGCTAATCGAAACCTTAAAACGTCATTGGTGGGTTCCTGTGATAAGGGGTATCGCTGCAATTGTTTTTGGAATTATTGCGTTCGTATATCCTGGTTTAACTATCGCAATGTTGGTGCTGTTTTTTGGAGCGTGGGTGTTAATCGATGGGATATTTCGCATTATCGGCGCGTTTGGACATCGTGCTTCCGACCCGGACTGGGGTTGGCAGCTAGTCATCGGCATTGTCGGAATCATAGTCGGACTCCTTACATTCCATGCACCTCAGGTAACGGCATTGGCGCTGATCATTTATATCGCGGCCTGGGCGCTCATGATTGGCGCGTCTGAGATTGTGCTGGCAATTAAGATGCGCCGGGAAATCAAAGGCGAATGGTTTCTAATCCTCATGGGTCTGGCATCTATCGTCTTCGCCGTACTGCTTCTGTGGAATCCTATCGCTGGCGCCGCCGCGGTGATTTGGCTTATCGCCTGGTACGCTGTCGTACTCGGCATTCTTGCCATCTTTTTCGGCTTCCGTCTGAAAACACTGCGGCCTTTGTAGGTTCAGCTCAGAGCCTTAAGAATCCTCTGCGGACGGGAATAGCCCGGTCCTCGCGTGCCATGTACGTCATACGGCCTCCCGCGCCTCGTACGACGATTAAACTGCGACGCTGGAACCATGAGTCCTCCAATTTTTATGCGTCAAATTCCTGCAGAGGGGAGTCCCCCGCTTGCTAATTACTTATGAAAAATCCTTCTACTCCCAGAACGCGACGGGCAAACGGATCGCGCGTTGACGGCGACCAGCTCGACACCAAACAACTACTGACAGCCTTGGTGGCATTGAGGCGCGGAGACTTTTCCGCTCACCTTCCGGACCACTGGACAGGTGTGGCCGGGAAGATCGCGGACACCTTCAACGATGTGATCCGGATCAATCAGCGCCTCACGGCGGAGTTGGCGCGCATTAGCCGGGTAGTCGGAAAGCAAGGCAGAATCAGACAGAGGGCATCGCTGGGGGAGGTGTCCGGCGCTTGGACCGAGGCATTGGGCTCGGTCAACAATCTTGTTGAGGATCTGGCGCAACCTACGACCGAAATGGCGCGCGTGATTGGGGCTGTCGCGCGAGGAGATTTATCCCAGAACATGGCGATTGAAATCGAAGGTCGGACGCTGGAGGGCGACTTTTTGCGCACAGCAAAAATCGTGAATACGATGGTGCGTCAGCTCAGCGCTTTCGCATCCGAGGTTACCCGTGTTGCACGCGAGGTGGGTATAGAAGGCAAGCTAGGTGGCCAGGCAAACGTTAAAGGCGTTGCGGGCACTTGGAAGGATTTGACGGAGAACGTCAATTTGATGGCCGGTAATCTCACCGACCAAGTCCGAAATATCGCCACCGTAACAACTGCGGTGGCAACCGGCGATTTGACCAAAAAAATCACGGTGGATGTGAAGGGCGAGTTCCTCGAGCTCAAGGACACTATTAACGTGATGGTGGATCAGCTGAGGTCGTTTGCCTCGGAAGTAACGCGGGTCGCACGAGAGGTCGGCACAGACGGTAAACTCGGCGGTCAAGCAGACGTGAGAGGGGTCGCAGGAACCTGGAAGGATTTAACTGAAAGCGTCAATTCGATGGCCGGTAACCTGACAGCGCAGGTGCGGAACATCGCTGAAGTGACAACAGCCGTTGCCAGCGGGGACTTGTCGAAAAAAATCACCGTGGACGTTCGCGGTGAAATTCTGGAACTCAAATACACCATCAACACGATGGTGGATCAGCTTCGTTCATTTGCATCCGAAGTCACTCGCGTTGCCCGCGAGGTCGGCAGCGAAGGGAAACTGGGTGGACAAGCGGATGTGCAGGGCGTGGCCGGCACCTGGAAAGACCTGACCAATAACGTGAACACGATGGCAGGCAATCTCACCGCTCAGGTTCGCAACATTGCCGAGGTGACGACGGCCGTCGCGCGCGGCGATCTTTCGAAGAAAGTCACAGTCGATGTAAAGGGTGAAATTCTCGAACTGAAAAACACTGTGAACACGATGGTGGATCAGCTCAACTCATTCGCGTCAGAGGTCACACGCGTCGCGCGGGAAGTAGGCACGGAGGGGGAGCTGGGAGGCCAAGCAACAGTTAAGGGGGTTGCCGGCACGTGGAAGGACCTGACCGACAGCGTGAACTTCATGGCTCGCAACTTAACGAATCAAGTCCGTGGCATCGCAAAAGTCGTGACTGCAGTGGCCAAGGGAGATCTAAACCGGAAACTCCTTGTGGAAGCAAAGGGAGAAATCGGCGAACTGGCCGACACAATTAATAACATGATCGATACGCTCGCCATATTTGCCGATCAGGTCACCACTGTAGCACGCGAGGTGGGGGTCGACGGGAAACTGGGCGGACAAGCCAATGTGCCGGGCGCTGCCGGGACATGGCGCGATTTGACCGACAATGTGAACCGATTGGCAGCAAATCTAACAACGCAACTTCGTGCCATCGCTGACGTTGCCACCGCTGTTACGAAAGGCGACCTGACGCGTTCGATTCAGGTGGAGGCGCAAGGCGAGGTTGCGGCCGTCAAAGACAACATCAACGAAATGATTCGCAACTTGAAAGACACAACATTGCGGAATAAGGAACAAGACTGGCTTAAAACCAATCTCGCCAAGTTCACCCGAATGCTGCAAGGCCAGCGAGACTTGTTGACGGTTGCCAAACTGACCTTGTCGGAGCTCGCTCCGGTGGTTCCGGCTCAACAAGGAGTTTTCTACATCATGGACAAGTCGGGCCGAGAACCGGAGCTTAAGCTGTTAGCGAGCTACGCTTGCCACGAACAGAGCGGGATGAAGACCTCTTTCAAGCTGGGCGACAGCCTGGTGGGACAAGCGGCGCTGGAAAAACAACGGATTCTCATCACCGATGCCCCCAGCGATTACATAAAGATAAGTTCCGCTCTGGGTGCGGCCCGCCCGATGAACATCGCGGTCCTGCCGATTTTATTCGAGGGAGAAGTAAAAGGAGTCATGGAGCTTTCGTCGTTGGAGCGCTTCAACTCGACACACCAGGCATTTCTCGGCCAATTGACGGAAAGCATCGGCATCGTGCTTAATACAATCGAGGCAAACACGCGGACAGAGAATCTGCTCGAGCAATCGCAGTCGCTCGCCACGGAGCTTCAAAATCGTCAGGAAGAGTTACAGAACACGAACCTGGAATTGGCCGAAAAGGCGCGTTCCAATATGGCGAAGGATCAATTTCTTGCCATGCTCAGCCACGAGTTGCGCACGCCTCTTACGCCGGTTCTGGCGTCCGCCCTCGCGTTGGAGAGCGAACCGGCATTGCCCCCGGGCATTCATGAGTCGCTGCAAATGATCCGGCGCAATGTGGAATTGGAGGCGCGGCTAATTGATGACCTGCTCGATTTAACGCGCATTGACCGCGGCAAGGTGCAGCTCAATTTTGAAGTCGTCGACGCTCATAACCTCCTTCAGAATGCTCTTGAGATTTGTCAGCCTGAAATCGATCGCAAGCATCTGACCTGTTCTGTCAATCTGAGTGCACGAAAAGTCCATTTGCGAGCGGACCCGGCACGATTACAGCAAATCTTTTGGAACCTGATAAATAACGCGGTGAAATTTACACCAAGCGAGGGGCAGATTTTCATTTCCACGAGCAACGAATCGCAGGGACACCTCGATGTTGGGATCGCAGATAGCGGACTAGGAATTGAGCCGGAATCACTGCCAAAAATTTTCGATGCCTTTGAACAAGGCGGCCGCACACAGCTGGGCGGACTGGGTCTGGGTTTGGCTATCAGCAAGGCGCTTGTGGAAGCCCACAACGGAACAATCACTGCACAAAGCGCTGGCCGAAACAAAGGCTCCAGATTTACACTCGTTTTTCCAACGTGCGAAACAGCGGCAGCTCAAGTTGCTCCTGCTGTTTCTCCCAGGAAACAGGAACGCCAGAGTATGCGGATTCTGCTTGTTGAAGATCACGAAGACACGAACCGGTCGCTTACGAACCTGCTCCGGCGGCGTGGCTATCAAGTGCAATCAGCGCTGGATTTTCAGTCAGCTCTCGATCTTAGCTCGAAGGTACAATTTGATGTTCTCATCAGCGATTTGGCGTTACCCGATGGCAGCGGCATCGATCTGGTGCAAAAACTGCAATCTACACGCCCGGTTATCGGGATTGCTCTCACAGGCTTCGGTATGGAGGATGACATTCGCAAGGGTCGCGAGGCAGGATTCCATTATCATCTCGTCAAGCCGATTGATCTTAACAGGCTCGATTTGCTGATTCAGGAGAGCGCGAACAGTCTGCCACCGCGTAACTAGAAGTTGTTCGCTGCGAATTATGGCCTCGTTGTCGACTGTGACGGAGTGAAGTGCTCGAGGCTGACGCCTGTTTTACAAGCGTTTGCATCCGCTTGATCGGCGAAGCGGATCGACGACAATCATGGGCGGCAGCACCGGCGAGTCTAAACACCCGTGAGGACTGCCCTGTTCTATGGCGTGAATGTATAGACTACAGTACGCACAGCTCTCTTTGTGCCCTTGACCACACTGTGGCCCACGTTCTTAGCGGTGTGCACCGTACTCTGCGCCACGTTTTTCGCTGTTCTCACAGGCCCGGCCTCAACCGTGCCAATGGAAATGGCGAAGGCGAGAATGATCGAAAACAACGCTTTCATAGTACTAAATTATTCGTTTCTGACGGCTCGAATGCGCCTACCCGGCTCGCGTCGCGAATTCGAGCTTGAAAAAATAAGCGCCGCGCGTGGCGACCCCGAAATCTTTCGGGGCTGGGCCCGCCAGGATTCGAACCTGGGACCAAGGGATTATGAGTCCCCTGCTCTAACCGCTGAGCTACAGGCCCGTCTTTCTCTCCCGAAATTAGATCGACGCTGCGTTCCCAACTCTGCGGTAATACGACGCAATTGTCGAGTTGGTGGAGACTTGGGGGAGGGGTCACCAGGCGATAGCCGCGGCTAATCTCAGGCAGGTAACGCGCTCAGAACCTTTTCTCTTGTCTTGGGCAGAGGTCGGATCATTTGTCTGATTAGACGATCATCCGCTAATCCACTTGCTCTGTTCATCAACCAAACCAAGTTTCCGGACCACACTTCATAGGAATGCCAAGGCGCATTATGGTTGTGTCTTAGGTTAATGAGCGGCGGGCTGGGAACTCCCGGAGTGGGTCTTTTGATGCATGAGTTGGGTCGCGACATTGTGATGATTGGCCGTGCTCCATCGAACCAGATAGTCATTGATCATCCGACGGTACCAGCGCAGCATGCCGTGCTTCTCAAAACTGGCGCCTCCTATTCGCTGAAGGACTTAGACTCAACGAATGGGACACAGATCAATGACATCCTTGTCACTGATGCTGAGTTGAAGGATGGCGACACAATCCGATTTGGTTCCGTCAGAGCGATTTTTGCAGGAGGTTACCGCGAACGGTGTTCAAGCCACGGCATTAGACAGTACTGGATGTCTATTTCGGGCAAAGGCGCACAGCCGATTGCGCTCGCGATGGCGTCAGCGTCCTTAAACTTGGTCTGACGCCGCAACTGCGATTTCAAAAAAAAGCCTTGTGAATGGAGTGCCATTCGGGTATGCACTCCAACAACGGAACCAAGCGAACGTCGGCACAACTGATTGATTCGACGGAGGTTGGTCGGGAAATTTTGAGCGGGGCGAGATTGTCTCGCCGGTAGGAAGCATTGCCAGTAAAGTTGTCGGGAACTAAATCTGGTAACGCCCGATGCGCGTCATCGCCGCCCGCTCAAAGTTTTTTTAACAAAGGCAGCACATCATCCAGCCCGAGAGCGTACTCCCGCAATTAGATTCGTATTGCATTGTCGCTCCGGGTGGGCGGATGCCTTTATTCGTCAGTTTGTTCTACGGAAATGGCGGAACGAAGTTCCCTCAACGACTTTCAGGAGCCAGGAGTTACGCAACCCTCTCTGATCTCAATAAAATCCCCACGTCCTCCCGATCTCATTCTACGGAGACGGCGAAACGAAGGTCCGAAAAACAACTGAGCGGGGTCCACTGAAACGCATCCCCGTTGGCCGGATCGGTAAGAAACCCTTACGACCGTCAGAACAATTTACGATTTGGCACTGGACGCTCCAAAAAAGTCGGTCATTCTGTTAGGTTGTAACCCAGTAGCAAATGGACATTTACTAACTGTCAGCAAGAATTTCCCGTTTTGGGCACAAGGCTTGCTGCCTGCTTCGTCGATGACCACGAGAGAATAACAGTATTTTGGGAATACCTCCTGCGCGTTATGCTTTTCCGCTTGTTTGGTGCCACCATTATTCTTGGCGCGATCACAGGATTCGTTGAACTAAGTAAGGGAGCTTTTTTAAGGACACTCGGAGGACAAATCGCACAGGGAGTGCTCAGCCTTGCCTGCTTCATAGTTGTGGGAGTTGCTTTCTGGCGCTTCGGCTGGAAAATCGGGCTCCTCGATCTTCTCCTTGTTATTATTGCCTCGAATGTAGGTCTCGCGTTGCACAGAGTTCGGCTGCCCGGGCACTAGCTTTGTGTCAGAGCTGAATCAAAGCGCAGTGGTGTACATCCCCCCACAACGCGGCATCGATCTAATTTCCGGTGCGTTGCCATTTGGCCGCTGTGGCACGGTGAAGCTGACGCAATGAGTTTATGCCCTTAGCTCGAAATACGGGTCTACCTAATCCCGCGACTTGACCACGGTTTTGCGATTATATGTCGCAAACACGCTGTGACGGAACCAAATCGGATTGTGTCGCCATCTTTCAACTCAGCATCAGTGACAAAATCGCCATTGATCTGTGTCGCGTTCGTTGAATCTAAATCCTTCAGCGAATAGGAGGCGCCGGTTTTGAGAAGCACTGCATGCTGCACTGATACCGTCGGATGATCAATGACTATCTGGTTCGATGGAGCACGGCCAATCATCACAATGTCGCGACCCAACTCATGCATCAAAAGACCCACTCCTTCGCAATTCAGAATCAAGCAAGCCATGTTATTTTCAATTCCTTGTCACCCGAAGAACGAGCGGTGGGAGTTCCCAACCCGCCGCTCATTAACCCAAGACACAACCATAATGCGCCTTGGCATTCCTATGAAGTGTGGTCCGGAAACTTGGTTTGGTCGCGCGCCGCCGTGCGAATGCCTGTCGACAGAAACACCCTAGCATCTGCAATGGTGGGTGCAACGCAGCGAAAAGACGCGCAAAAACTCTTTCTTGAATTATGAGTCCCCTGCTCTAACAGGGTGAGCTACAGGGCCCATCTACCTACAGTCTAACCAAGGTTTCTAAAACATTTGCAATCATGGAACCGGCGCTGGACGGCATGAGAGACGGGAAAGAACAGATGAGTACCGGCGCTGCCAGAAGCAAGGCAGTGCGCGATTGTTGCATGTCTACGCCTTTCGCCCCGGAACACCGGCTCAACGCCGGGCGCTTCAAAAGGGCAAAACCAATTTTATACAATTAGCCCGGGCCTGTCGCCGTCCAAAGCTGCGGGTTACGACTTCCATCCCTGCTTCCAACAAAACTGTAGACAGCCCGATGACGTCTTCTTTTACGTCGGAATACCTAACAATGTCGGAATATCTTACGCAGTTGCTTCTCCTAAATAGCACTGCATTTTCTATCAATTTGTCCTACACTACAGTTAATTGTTATCCTCGGTCATCATTTTGAGGCCTTGGCCTCCAATTAGCGGTTACTCATGGAAATTTGCCACCTACACCTACACCTACACCGAATCCTACGCCTACCCCGGGAAATAACACGTTAAAGGTGTCGGTGTTTCTATGCGCTGGTGTATCCTTGTCGGAAATCTTGACGATTTCTGCGAAGACATGACCGCCCATTATTTTTGTGCAGCCTCCTTTGCAGCGAAATACGATTGCAATTAACGCGTTGTGGTATAGGGATCGCGGAAACACCACTGCGAACCTATGAAACCAATAACGCTAACGTCCTTCCTTATCCTAGCTGGTTTGTTGGGAGCGCTTTTTCCAATAAACGCTCAGGTCGCTGTTACCCAGGAGCACAACAATCTTTCCCGTGATGGGCTTTACATCGACTCGACCTTTACGCCTTCCGCCGTTGCTAGCGTCACGCGCGACCTCAACTTCAACGGCACAATTTCAGGGAACGTTTACGCTCAGCCCCTTTACGTCGAGAACGGGCCCGGCGGCGCTGCGATGGTTATCGTGGTCACTGAATCGAACAACATTTATGCGCTCAATGCTGCTACTGGCGCAGTGATATGGCAGCGCAATGTCGGCCCTCCCGTTAGCTCAGGTCTTCCGTGCGGCAACATT
>Ga0193714_1000007_pt1 | contig 25437 bp, 15 predicted proteins | sample U2m1metaG_FD_143039 | JGI IMG/M metagenome (GOLD analysis project Ga0193714, IMG submission 143039) | Soil microbial communities from a riparian zone of the East river system, Colorado, United States - U2m1 | ecosystem: Environmental > Terrestrial > Soil > Riparian zone | place: USA: East River... | reverse complement strand
TCTTCTCGCTCTTCCGCAAACGCACCCCGGAAGAACAACGATATTACGAAGTTGCGCGGCCGCAGCGCTGGTTGATGGCGGCGATGTATTTCGGCCTTATCGGCGCGCTCGTCCTCGGCATGCAAATTTCCCATCTGCAACTGATGGAGCGCGTAGGTATGGCGCGCCAGAAATATCAGCAAACATTTCCCCAAGCCGAGTGATAAGCGGCAAACAGCAGATATTGCTAGGATTCCATCGGGTCAGTCACGCTCTTTTGCCGGCTGCTGTGATTGGGCTGCCTGCTTTTCAACAATGAGGGTCTTGATGAAATTCTGGGCCGTCGTCAGATCGCCTTCTGTGGCCGAAAGGTAAATGCTCGTCGCTTTCACTCGGTCGCCCGCGGCTATGGCTTTTACGATCTCTTCGTGTTCTTCTGGCTTTAATTCTCGCTTCATCGGTATTGAAGGATTGAGCCATTGTTCAACACGTTCGTCCACCCATTTAATGGTTTCGGCGCCAATTCTCATCAGTGTCATCTCGAAAAACGGAAAAGATTCGTTGCTTCAATGCGCCGCGTCCCGGCAAAGCTTTTGAAACTTCGGATCGCTGCGCAAGGCATCCCACGCTGGATCGAGCCGTAAGAGCGCGGGCGTGAGCGGCGTGGCGTAGAGGGAACTCTGATACGGGATTTGCAAGAGGTGTGCGATGATTGAAATAGCGCGAGCGTTATTGCCAAACCTAGCCTCGATCAAGGCCAGGTTCTCTTCAGCGCCGGGGCGTCTGATTGCGTCGTCTTTCACTAGTGCCCTTACGCGCTGCCCTTCTTTATAGGCGGAGTCTTTCTCGCCGAGAACGGCATAGGCCCTGGATAGAAATATCGCAGGGAAATCGTTGTCAGGTTGATTTTTGCAAATTACTTCGAGAATATTGCGCGCTTGTTCGGCACTAGCTTTCGCTCCAGCGGCATCACCGGCCAGCAGTCGAGAGAAAGCCAAAAACTCTTTGAATATTCCTACTTCCAGCTCAGAGCCGAACTGGAACTGAGCGAAACGGGTCTCGAGCAACCGCGCAGCATCGCGGTAATTCCGTTCGAAAATTAGCTGCGCCACTTTCTGAGGCACCGCTTCGTAAGACGGAGTGAGTGCGTTCACACCTTCGAGACACCTTGCGGCCTGAATGAGATTCCCTTGCGCCTGATAAATCCCCGCTTTCGACGCCAGCAGGTCTACATCATTTGGCCGAATGTCCAGCGCACGATCGTATAGCTTCAGGCCGTTATCGAACCGTCGCAGATCGTCGTAATTCTCCGCAGTTTCTGCCAGCAATTCCACATTTCGCGGATCGAGCACCAGAGCCTGATCATAATAGGCGACCACCTGCTCCCAATTTCCCTGACGTCGGGCGATTTGGGCCAGGGCCGCCGGGATTTCGCTGCTGCCCGGCAGCATTTTGCTGACGCGCAAAAAGGTTGTCTTGGCTGCATGGTAATCGCGTAGCTCGGAGTATTGGTACTGGGCCAATGCCAGCATTGTTTCGGGCAAGTCCGGCTGCAGCTTCTGCGCAGTCTCGAGGGCGCGTTTGGCCGCTTCCGTCGAATCTCCGAAGGATGGATAAAAAATGGAATGCGCGCGAGAAAGCCTGCCCCAGGCCAGCGCGAAAGCCGGATCGAGGTGGACTGCTCGTTTGTAAAAACTGATCGCCTTTTGCGTAGAATAGACGGTGTCGACGCTCTCACCTTCCGCCGCCAAGCCGCGCAAATACGCATCATAAGCATCGGGATTGCTGGTGGGCTTGCCGGCGAACGCCTGTTCCTCGCGGCCGCTTAACTTTGCTTGCAACGCCTGTGCAATTGATTTCGCGACGTCACCTTCGACGCCGAAGATGTCGGTCAGCTTGCGGTCATAGGTTTGAGCCCAAAGGTGCGAGTCGTGGTCTGCCCTGATTAGCTGCACGTTCACCCGTACTTGCTCGCCCACCTTCTGCACACTGCCTTCCAGCACGTGCACGACGCCGAGCTGTTTCGCGATTTGCGAAAGGTTGCCCGGCTTACTCTGGTACTGTTGGGTAGACGTGCGCGAGATGACTTTCAGGTCAGCAATTTTTGCCAACCCCGTCATAATCTCATCCTGAATACCTGTCGCGAAGTACGCGTTCGCCTTATCGTCGCTCAGGTTTTCGAACGGCAGCACCGCAATTGATTTCGAAGAGACGTCATCCGACTTTTCCGATTTTTGGACTGCGGTAAAGCGCCCGAGAAAGAACAGACCGACCGAGAGCACTCCGGCGATGATGAGAACATAAATCCAGGCGCGATTCCTGGACCGTGGTTGTGGCGTTCGGTCCAGATCTTCCGTGCGCTTGATTCCTTCTGGCGTTAATTCAAACGCCCAGGCCAAAATCAGCGCAATGGAAAGACCGGCGGCGACGACCGTGACAAAAATCTTCATCACCCATCCCGGCGCTTCGAAAATCGGAAATAAAATCGATGCTGTTTGAATCAACAGCCACGCCACCACGAGGTAGGCGAAAGCAACCTTATAAACATTGCGCCGCTTCAGCTCTGCGAAAAAGCTCCTTGGATCCACGCTTGGGGACTTAGTTTAACCCTCAGGCGGCGTCTTTCACAAACTGAACCTCGCGTTAGGATTCGAATCGAATGGACCGATTGAGCTGAATCAGACTGCAAATCGGTTTTGCCTCTGAAGCATACCCGCGAGTGCTTCGGCGAGGCCGTCACTAATTGAGCGCGTAAACTTCCACGAGTGCGTTACCGGTGCCGTTATTCACGCCGCTTAGGATGGCAGTATAATTGCCGGGAGGCAGAGTGATAAGAATAGCCGATTCGGCGGCATTGGGCGGAGCGTAGCCACTGGCTTGAATCTGTGCCGCCTGGGTGCTTGCCCAATTATTGTTAGTCATGAGTGCATCGCCGTTGGCATCGCGAAGATCGAGGAATGGATCCGCCAGCACATTAAGCACATTGAAAGGCGGCTGGCCCAACGTCGGTCCCAGGCCACGAATGATGACATTTTCGTTAGCAGGACCTTGCACAACCAAGCCCGCAATCATGACCTTGTCGCCGGTCTGAACGAACCCGCGCGTTGAGATATTGCCTAGCTGGCTGTCGTTGTTGCCCTCGATGTCGTAGCACTCCAGCAGCGCCACCCCGGTGGAGTTGTTTGCTCCCCGTAAGACCGCGGTGTAGCGGCCGGGCGACAAACTGATGAGAATGGCTGACTCAGCCGAATTCGGAGGTGCATAGCCACTGGCGGCGATGTCAGCGGCATTGGAGGCGGCCGTCCAATTGTCGTTGGAGCGGATCAAGCTGCCGTCCGCGGCATGTAGCTCCAGGACCGGATTAGCGAGCACGCCGGGGACATTGAAGGGCGGCTGTCCCAACGTGGGTCCGAGAGCGCGCAAGATGACCTGTTTGGGCGCAGTCCCTCTGACGATGAGCCCGCCGATCATCACGTTATTGCCGGTTCCTACGAAACCGCGCGTGGAAATGTTTCCCAGCAGACGCGGCACGCTCGTATCAGGCGCATAGTTGTGTCCGGAATCCGCTGCGTAGGACACGCCGGGCGGTCCTTGCACATAAATCCTCGTACTCGCATCCATCAGTGAGCCTTCAACCGTCGTGAAAAAATGGCTTCCATCCAGCCCGGCATAACCGCTGCCATTCATGGTGTAGTGAGCGAGCAGATCGACTCGGTGTCCCACCGCGGTGTTTAACGTGAATGTGGTGACGTGGTTCTCGAGATAGGTAAAACCATTCAGCTCCACATTGGTGTTTTCGTCGAAAATGGTGACATAGCCGCCTGTGTCGAGACCAGCGTACTCACCATTGGCGTGTGGGTTGTTATTTTCCAAGTGCGTTGGTTCACTGATGGAAGCGACTGAGTGGCTGACGATGATGAACCTAAGCACCACCGGCGTGCCGATTGAGAGTGTGCTCGAGCTGACAAAACCGCTGTCGTCAAAGCTAAGATTGATGTGCGAGACCAATTCGGAATGTCCATCATTGTTAACCGGACCAGTCGGCGTGTTTGCCGTTTGCGGTTGTGCCTTCAGGACAAAAGAGATCGAACCGGTGAAGGCGCCGTAGGTCACAGTGCCGTGGCCGGACAAGGTTGCCGAATAGAGAAAAAGATTGGAAGTGTCGTGCTGGTTGGCGTTCGCGGTCAGCGACGCCGTTTTGCTCTGAGTTGCAGAATCAAATGTAACCAATGGACTAAGGGTCGCGCGGTTAAAAGGCCCTGGCCCTTGGGTCACGCCGTAGAATCCGCTGCCGGTACCGTCGAGGCTCGCACCCGCCGCCGCGACGCTCCCGATCCAAGCCGCCCCGGTCGCAAAGAGCAAAATGCTTACATGTAGTTTCATCCTGATAGCCGTCCTCTAGTTGCAACGCGCAAAGAAAACCGGAAACACGCCATCTTTGTTCGAATGCCCCAGTTCCTCTAGCGGAAACGGAAGCCCTGGTGTTAGTGGGTGGATGTAAACTGGGGCGACCTGCCGAGCTCTACCTTGGCATTTACCTTTTGCAGTCCGACGGAAAGAGTTTCAACCTGTTTTTCCAACCGGGCGATCGTCGTTGCCTGTTGCTCAACCTTACGGTGCTCTTTCAAGAATTCGTTGAGCAGCATGGCGTTAACTGCCTCGTAGCGGACGGTCTCTACCTTCCCGTCCTCGCCGCGAACGATGAGATTGGGATCGACCTTCTCCACTTGCTCCGCGATCAGGCCGAACTGCCGGACTCCATCGGGATCGAGCTCTTGCTTGTAACGGAAGGTGACTGGCTCCAGTTGAAGAATCGCTTCGCTCGCCTTGTCCATCGGCTTGATGTTGTCCTTGTAGCGCGCGGAAGATTTCATCGTGCCGAGCTTACCGGCGGAATCGATCATTACTGGTACCCCCGTGCCGCTCGCCACAGTTTTGCCATAGATGCCGCCAATGTAAGTAGCCGCTTGCGTCGTCTTGCCGATGCGAGTGATATTCCCTTCACCCGCCTTGCCCAGCAGACCCGCGCCAATGACGATGTTGTTGCTGCCGGTGGTCAGATTCTGTCCAGCCTGAAAGCCCACCGCAACGTTGTTGTTGCCGCCGAGGTTCTGGAGTAACGCACTTACGCCGATCGCGGTGTTTTGAGTACCCGTGTTGTAGTAGAGGGCCTGCGCTCCAAAGGCGGCGTTGTAATTGCTACTCGTGTTTTGCTCAAGCGCGTTCGTCCCGACAGCAGTGTTCGAACTGCCCGAAATGTTGCGATAAAGCGCCCCTGAGCCATCGGCCACATTGTAATTACCGGTGGTGTTTGAATACAGCGACTGGATGCCGGTCGCGGTGTTGGAGCCGCCTTGGGTTGTGCTAAAGAGCGCGGCTCGCCCGCAGGCGGTGTTTCCAACGCCGCTCGTATTTTCGTGCAAGGCTTCGACGCCGGTGGCGGTGTTCTCGTGCCCATCCACGTTCTTATACATTGCCTGCGCGCCCACAGCTACGTTGAAGTAGCCGGTTGTGTTCGAGAAAAGCGAGCTTACACCATCAGCAGTATTGCTGACTCCGGTAGTATCAGAAAACATCGCTTCGGCCCCCGTCGCTGTGTTATAGCTGGCGATGGTGTTGTAATGGAGTGCATCAAAACCGCTGGCGGTGTTGTATGATCCTTCCGTATCGGACACAAGCGCGCGGCCGCCCGTAGCTACGTTGTAGCTGCCGGTTGAATATGCAAAAAGCGCGTGGAAACCTGTGGCTGTGTTGTCGCTGCCAGTGCTATTAGGGTCCAAGAGGCTGTTGAGGCTGCCCAAAAGAGCTTCGCTCCCGACGGCCGTATTTTCGTTGCCGCTAACGTTATACTCCAGCGCTCGATAGCCAAACGCGCTGTTGTTCTTGCCCTGGCTGTATGCGAGAGCGCCGTTACCCAATGACGTACTATTCCCCGTGCATTCGCCTGTGCATTGGGCCCGCCCAGGCGGGGAAAGCGCAAAGCAGGCGAGCGCGACGACGGTTGAAAGAAGACAGCGCCGCGCCAGAAGCGGGAGCGCTAGAGTGACTGTGGGCCTGATATGGCGGAGAGGAATAGAGGTGTGCATGGTGATTTAGTGGTTAACGATTCGTTTACCCAAGAAGGGCCTTTACCGCTAACGCGCAGGCTCGCGGGAAATCGCGCCAGGTTTCTATCTGCCCCCGGGAAAATCGAAAAACTGAATGAGGTTTTCCGTACGTCTGGGCTTCGACTGGAGGGCTTCTGGTGGCGAAACTCCGGTTGGCTTACTCCGCTGCAGCGAAATCACTTGGAGCGACCTGCGCCGCTTAGTGATTGTTTGCGATCAGGCGCGCCGCTGGTTTGCTCAGCTCGACCTGGTCGCTCACCTTCTGCATGGTCGCGGTGAGCGCTTCAATCTGCTTCTGCTGTCGCGCATTAGCTGTCTGCTGGTCGGCGACAGCAGATTTCAGTTCCGCAATTGTCGATTGCTGTTCCTGCACTTTCGTGTGCTCTTTCAAGAACTCGTTGAGTAGCATCGCGTTCACCGCTTCGTAGCGAACTGTCATCACCTCGCCGTCCTCGTCCCGCACGACCAGGTCGGGACTTACTTTCGCTACCTGCTCGGCAATCAGCCCGAACTGCGTTGCGCCATCCGGATCGAATTCCTTTTTATAGCGGAAGATCACGGGCTCGAGTGCAAGAATAGCTTCACTCGACTTATCCATTGCTTTAATCCCTTCCTTATAACGTGCGGAGGAAAGAACAGTTCCAAGCTTTCCAGTGGAATCGATCCGGACGGCCACACTACTAGCACTGGCCACCGTTTTGCCGTAAATGCCAGCGATCAGCGTTTTTGCCTGAGTAGGCCTACCAATGCGAATCGTATTAGTTTCGCCCGCGACGCCGACTACGCCCGCCCCGATAACAATGTTATTGCTCCCGGTGGTAAGATTAGCCCCCGCTTGATAGCCTACAGCAACGTTATTGTCGCCACTTGTGTTGTTTTGCAGCGATTGATGGCCGTCGGCCGTGTTGTTGCTGCCCTTGTTGTAGTACAGAGCGTTTGCGCCAGTTGCAACGTTATAGCTGCCGCCCGTGTTGGTGCCGAGGGCGAAACCACCTAAACCAACGTTATAGAAGCCACCGACGTTTGCCTGCAACGCTGAGTAGCCATTAGCGACGTTGACGCCGCCATCTCGATTGGAAAACAGCGCCTGACAACCATTGGCAGTATTGTAATAAGCGGTTGTATTTGAACGCAGCGCCTCACTACCGTTTGCCGTGTTGAAACTGCCGCTGGTGTTGCTGACAAGCGCGTACTTACCTATCGCGGTGTTTTCTGAGCCGTTGTTATTTGAAAAGAGGGCGTCCCGGCCGGTAGCCGTGTTATTGTCGCCGCTAATGTTGGAATAGAGCGCGCTCGCGCCGGTGGCAGTATTGAAATTGCCGGTCTCATTGCCAAGGAGCGCGTTAAAACCGAGCGCCGTGTTCTCGCTGCCATAGCCTGTGTTTGGTAAGTTCAGGAGCGCATCCTCGCCCTCAGCGGTATTATTGCCAGGATAGCTTCCATCTGGCGCCGGTATAACAGCCTTCACCACTGGCGGAGCCGCCACCGCCACAACCAGCAGAAATAATAACTCTAGGGCGCGCTGTGACATCGGTGTCGCCTGGGACTGCAAAGTTTTCTTCATAAACTTCATCGAAGTTCTCCTTCTTTATTTTGCATTTACAAGCTTCGTGCTCGGCTGACTGGCCTCAACTCTCGCGCTCACGCGTTCCAGCCCGGCAGCCAGAGCTTCGATGCGCTTGTGCTGCGCGTTAATCATTGTTTCCTGTTTGCTCGCCCGGGCGATGTCCGAAGCCACTCTTTGTTGCAACATCTCAATAGACTGCTGTTGCTCCGCTACTTTTTGATGTTCTTTCAGGAACTCATTAAGGAGCATGGCGTTGACTGCTTCGTAACGGACGGTCATGACCTTTCCCTCCTCGTCGCGCACGATGAGATCGGGATTCACCTTCTCCACCTGCTCGGCGATGAGGCCGAACTGGCAGACTCCATCGGGATCGAGCTCCTGTTTGTACCGGAAAGTGACCGGCTCGAGCATGAGAAGCGCTTCACTCGCTTTAGCCATCGGCTGAATTGCTTCCTTGAAACGCGCGGAAGACTGCACCGTGCCCAGCAGCCCATTGGAATTAATAACCACGCCCACGCCGCTGGCTACTGTCTTACCGTAGATACCAGCGATGAAGGCGGCAGTCTGCGATCCTTTGGTGCCTAGCCGAATCTTGCCCGACTCGCCCGCAACGCCTTGATTGCCGATATCAATGTTACCGTTGCCGCTGGTGAGATTGTAGCCGGCCAGCTCCCCGAGCGCGATATTATTCGATCCTGTCTTGTTGTTGTTGAGGGCGCCGTAACCACACGCGGTGTTCGACAGCCCCGTTGTGTTATAAAAGAGGGCGAATGCCCCATCGGCGGTCAGATTCGAACCAGTATCGTTATACTTAAGGGCAGAATAACCAGTGGCGGTGTTGCCTGCTCCCGTTGAATTGGTGTAGAGGGCCCTGCCACCATTCGCCGTATTGTAGCTGCCTGCGTTGTAATACAGCGCGTGCGCACCGGTCCCAGTGTTGTAAGCCGGTGATACGTCCAGGCTAAGCTCCGCCAAGCCATAGAGCGCCTGGAAGCCTGTAGCCGTATTGTAGTTGCCGCTTTTATTCGCTTCCAGCGCGTTCACACCGGTGGCAGTATTGTAGCTGCCGCCCATGTTGATATTGAGCGCGAACGCACCACTGGCTGTGTTATCATTGCCGGTCGTATTGGTAGTAAGTGCCGCAAAGCCGCTGGCGGTATTATCGCTACCGCTTCCGTCGCGCTCGAGCGCGCTGTCGCCGAATGCACTGTTTTCACTTCCAGTTGGGGCTACGAGAGCATTGAAGCCGTAAGCCGTGTTACTCGTCTGTGCCTGCGCCGCAACAGCAGACATTAGGAGCACGGAAAATCCGGTTAAGATGAGGAGCTTTATTGTCATAACATTATTGCATCTGTGATCGATTCATTTACGTTGTGTTGACGCCAGTCTGGTTGCTACCGCACCTAGCTCGAGCTTGTCGCTTACTTTCTGCAGACCAGCATTGAGAGCCTCAATTTGCTTCTGCTGGTTCGCGATCGTGGCCTTAAAGTCCTTCTGCTGCTGCGTGATAATCACTTCCTGGTTCTGAGCTTTCGCTTCTAACTCCTGTACTTTCCGATGCTCTTTCAGGAACTCATTGAGTAGCATGGCGTTCACCGCTTCGTAGCGAACGGTGTAGATCTCGCCATCGCTATCGCGCACCACCAGGTTGGGATTGATGCTGGCTACTTCTTCGGCTATTAAGCCAAATTGTGGCGTCTTTGTGCTGTCGCTCTTGTAGTGAAAGGTTACGGGCTTGAGACCTAGGATCGCTTCGCTGAACTTATCCATTTGCTTAATCTCATCCTTGAATCGCTGCGAAGAACTTACGGTGCCAAGCTGACCAGCGGAATCGATTACAACGGGGACAGCGTTCGTGTTCTTGGTGTTGATCCCACGAATGCCGCCGATAAAAGTCTTCTTCTGCGTGGTTTTGCCGATGCGAGTGATGTTGGCGTCCCCGGCTGTTCCAAGGACCCCGGCGCCGATGACGATGTTGTTGCTACCCGTAGTGAGGTTTTGTCCGGCCTGAAAGCCCAGCGCAACGTTGTTGCCGCCGCCGAGGTTCTGCAGCAACGCATTCATGCCGATCGCGGTGTTTTGAGCACCCGTGTTATAGAAGAGGGCCTGAGCGCCGAAGGCGGTGCTGCTAACGCCGCTCGTGTTCTGGCGCAGCGCGCTTATGCCAGTGGCCGTGTTGTACTGGCCGGAAGTGTTAGAATAAAGCGCACGCCAGCCATCGGCCACATTGTAGTTGCCGGAGGCGTTCGAATACAGCGACTCACGGCCTATGGCGGTGTTGGAGAAGCCCAATACATTGCTAAACAGAGCGGCTCTCCCGAAGGCGGTGTTTTCGTAGCCGCTCGTATTTTCGTGAAGGGCCTCCACGCCGGCAGCGGTGTTATCGTAGCCATCCACGTTCTTGTACATAGCCTGCGCGCCCACAGCCACGTTGAGAAAGCCGGTTGTGTTCGAGAAGAGCGAGCTTACACCATCGGCCGTATTGCTGAAACCGCTGCTGTTTGAAAACATCGCGTTAGCTCCGGTGGCCGTGTTGTAGTTCCCGGTAGTGATCGAAAAAAGTGACTGATACCCGTTCGCCGTGTTATAAGTGCCGCTGCTGATGCCCACCCCGGAACTATCGCTCACACCAAAAAGTGACCGATAACCAGTAGCTGTGTTTGCGCCGCCGGTACTGTTGAACGTGAGAGCTTGCCCGCCAGTGGCCGTGTTGAATGCTCCCTGGGTGTTGTGATAGAGGGCGGCATAGCCGACAGCAGTGTTGTCGCTGACGAGGTTTTTGTTCATAGCCTCGTCCCCCACGGCCGTGTTTCGGCTGCCGCTAAAATTACCGAAGAGGACATATGCTCCTACGCCTGTGTTCATCACTCCGCTGTTAGTGTTCGAATATAGCGCCTGGGCACCAAAAGCTGAGTTGCGACGCAGGTCGTGGTCCGCGTGCACTAATGCCTCATCGCCATATGCCGTACTCTCGAAAATCGCTTGTGCTCGCGGAGCCAAATAACAAAATGTAACGCAGACAAGCACGAGCGGGCTGTGAAAGAGACGCCGGGAAGGATGGAAAATGGATGTTTTCATAGTGAATTCGTGGTTCAGGATCGTTGATATGACGGTGCCTTTTACTGGTAACGCGCAAACCGAAGAAAAATCGCGCCAACTTTTTCGGGCGTTTTCTTGCCGCAGGGAACGGCTGAGGTGGTCGACGGCCGAGGTAAGAAAACTCCCCGGGCGAATGGCAAGCTATCGTTTCATCGGCATGAGCAGGCCGACGGCTTTGCCGTCCAACAGGATTACAACCGGTTCCGCGTCGCTCTTCATCCGGAAGCGAAGCCGCGAACCGGGCAAGATGCGGCGAAGATAATCAACGTAAGTCCGATTGAGCATAACCCCACTCAGCGAGATGTAGTTCTCGCCACTGAGCGTGAGCTGCGAGAAGACGAACTCCTCGGGAAGGTCCGCTGTCAGATAGCCTTCGATGAGCTTTGCGGTCTGCTCGGGCAAAGCATGATTGGGCAGGACCGCAGGTTTTGCCAGCGCGGCATCAAGTATGAAACGGCCGTCTGAGACTAATGTCCGGCCGTCGTGCAGGCGCAAGACTTGGTGCCACGTCAGGGGCGCAGCTTGCGTCGGCTTGGGCGATGCGAGAAATCCTGAGCGACAGCGCTATGAGCAATCACGCCAACCATAAACAAGGCGAGTGAGAGAAGGATCGTGTCTCTTAATCTGGCATGTGCTTGCGAGCCGCTTTGGCCGACAGCGAGGAGTGAGCGACATTCTACAGAGGTTTCGGTCACGACGGTAATTCGCGGAGCGGAATTTTCAAGGCTCGTTAGCGACCACTCGCGCCGACTGTTTGCTCAGCTCTATCCGGCTGCTGACCTTTTGCACAGTCACAGTTAGAAGCTCAACCTGCTTCTTTAGCTCCGCAATGGTCACGTCCTGCTTCTGCAGGATGTCGCCCTGTCGCTGTACCTTCCGGTGCTCCTTCAGAAACTCATTCAGCAGCATGGCGTTCACGGCTTCGTAGCGCACGGTGTAGATCTCGCCATCATCGTCGCGCACCACCAGGTTTGGGTTAATCCTGGCTACTTCCTCGGCTATTAAACCAAATTGTGGCGTGTTTGTGCCGTCGCTCTTGTAGTGAAAGGTCACGGGTTTGAGACCGAGGATCGCTTCGCTGCACTTATCCATCGGCTTGATCTCTTCCTTGAATCGCTGCGAAGAGCTTACGGTGCCAAGCTGACCAGCGGAATCAATTACCACGGGGACAGCGTTCGTGTTCTTGGTGGTGATCCCGCGAATGCCGCCGATAAAAGTCTTCTTCTGCGTGGTTTTGCCGATGCGAGTGATGTTGGCGTCCCCCGGTGTTCCAAGCACGCCGGCTCCGATTACGACGTTGTTGTTGCCGGTAGTGAGATTTTGTCCAGCCGCGTTGCCGAGGAGGGTGTTGTTGCTGCCGGTAAGGCTCAAGCCGGAATTACTACCTACCGCAACGTTGTTGCTGCCAGTGCTGCTTAAGAGCGCCCAAAAACCCTGAGCAGTGTTGTCATGCCCGCCCACGTTCGAGGCGAGCGCGCCATAACCATCAGCCGTGTTGTTAGTGCCAATCGTGTTCTGATAGAGTGCGATTGCACCAGTGGCCGTGTTCTCGTAGCCGGTTGTGTTGGAATAAAGCGCATGCCAGCCCTCGGCCACATTGTAGGCGCCATTGGTGACGGAAAATAGCGACTCGAAACCGGCAGCGGTATTGTAGCTGCCGGTGCTATTAGGAAACAGATTACTATCTAGGCTGCCCTCAAGCGCTGATGCACCGACCGCCGTATTCTGGTATCCCGTTGTGTTGTTTCCCAGCGCCTCATAGCCGCTGGCCGTGTTGTTGTCGGCTCTGTTGTTCCTCAGCGCGAAAAAGCCGGTGGCCGTGTTGTTCATGCCGAGGCTGCCGGAAGCGAGAGCGCCATTACCCAGGGACGTGTTAAACTGCTCGTCGCAGCCCTCTGGACATTGGGCTCCGGCAGGCGGGGAGAGCGCAAAGCAGGCTAGCGCGATGACGGTTAAAAGAAGAGAGCGTCGCGCCAGAAGCGGGAGCGTTGAGCGAGGATGGGCTTCAAGAGGGCGGCGAGGAATGGAGGTGTGCATGGGATTTAGTGGTTAATGGTTCTTTGCCCAAGAAGGGCCTTTACCCGTTAACGCGCACGACGCGGCGAAATCACGCCAATTTTTTTGTCCTTTTTCAGCGGGAGATGTGCAATGATCGGGGAAAGGAGCGAGTCTCCGAACCGTTGCCAGAGCCTCGATGAAACATCGCCCTCAGCCGCATCAACCGGAAGACCCTGGCGTCGACTCGGGCGGGACAACACCCGCGCCGTCCACGACGCAGGTCACGCAGTGGCTGGCAGCTTGCAAAGGTGGCGACGGCGAGGCGCTCGAGAGTCTACTCCCGATTGTTTATGATGAACTGCACCGGCAGGCGATCAGGATTTTCAGCCGCGAGCGCGCTGGCCATACTCTTCAGCCCACTGCTTTAGTCAACGAGGTCTACCTCCGGCTGGTTGATCAACGTGACGCTAATTGGCAAAACCGAGCCCAGTTTTTTGCTCTGGCCGCTCAAATGATGCGGCGAATTCTCGTTAGCCATGCACGCAGCCGGCGTGCTGCAAAACGCGGCGGCGGCGAAGATCGAATCACACTGGAAGAGGGAGTAGCTGCCGCGCCGGAGCGTGATGTCAACCTGCTTGCGCTCGACGAGGCGCTCAGCCGCTTGGAAGCGGTCGACGCAGAAAAAAGCAGAATGGTCGAGTTGCGTTTCTTCAGCGGACTGTCGGTGGAAGAAACAGCCGAGATAATGGGCGTTTCGCCGCGGACAATCGATCGGCAATGGCAGACGGCGAAAGCATGGCTGAATCGCGAAATGCGAGCAGCGTGAAATTGTGACATCAGATCGGTGGAAGGAGATTGAGGGAATATTTGAGCGCGCGCTCGAACTTCCAGCCGACGAGCGGGCTGTATTTGTCCAGAGGAATTGCAATGGCGACGATAAACTGCGCCGCGAAGTTGAGTCGCTTCTTGAGTCGCATGCATCGGCTGGAAGTTTTATCGACGAGCCCAGTCTGTTCATCGCGGACGAGGAGCTGAAGGACAACGAGGGAGAAACACCGGTCGGGCAGTTCATTGGCGCCTACCGTATCATTCGTGAGATCGGACGGGGTGGAATGGGCGCGGTCTATCTCGCTGAGCGCGCGGATCAGCAATACAAGAAGCAAGTCGCGATCAAGCTGATCAAGCGCGGCATGGACACGGACTCGGTGCTGCGCCATTTCCGCAACGAGCGCCAGATCCTCGCCGGGTTCAATCATCCAAACATCGCGCGGCTCTTCGACGGCGGCACGACGGAGGATGGGTTGCCCTACTTCATCATGGAGTATGTGGAGGGACTTCCAATTAACGATTACTGTGCCAAGCATGCGCTTCCACTCAACGAACGACTGAAGTTATTTCAGGAGATTTGTGCTGGCGTCTCTTACGCGCACCGGCATCTGGTTATTCATCGCGACATCAAGCCTTCCAACATTCTGGTAACGGCTGAAGCAGTGCCGAAACTGCTCGACTTTGGGATCGCCAAAATCCTGGAGTTGGAGGGTGATGCGGCCACGATGGCAACCGCAGCGGGACTTCGCTTAATGACGCCCGAGTACGCCAGCCCGGAGCAGGCGCGTGGCGAACCGGTCACAACCGCGAGCGACGTTTATTCATTGGGCGTGGTGCTCTATGAGCTACTAACGGGAATTTCTCCGTATCGATTTGCCAGTCGTGCGCCGCGCGAAGTGGAGCGCGCTATTGCGGAGACTGAGCCAATTCGCCCGAGCACCGCGGCGAAGGAATGTCAGTCGAGAGTCGAGAGTCGAGAATCGGTCGATTCGCGAAAAGCGGCCGTCCGGCTGGGACCGGTTCTCGATCCACGCGCTCTGCGCGGCGATCTCGACAACATCCTGCTTATGGCCCTGCGCAAGGAGCCGGAGCGGCGCTACCGATCAGTCGAGCAGTTCTCCGAGGATATTCGCCGCCATCTGACGGCACGGCCGGTCGTCGCGCGAAAGGATACGATCGGCTATCGCGCTGGAAAATTCGTCCGACGGAATAGAGCAGCGACTGCTGCCGCCATCCTGGTTTTTCTGAGTCTGCTGGCTGGGATCATCGCTACCACGCAACAGGCTCATAAAGCCCATATGCAGGAGGCAATCGCGCGAGCAGAAAAGACCCGAGCTGAGCGACGGTTCAACGATGTCCGTCGATTGGCACACTCCGTATTGTTCGATTACCACGACGCGATCAAGGATTTGCCGGGCGCGACGCGCGCTCGCGAACGTCTGGTCAAGGATGCGCTTACCTATCTCGATAGTCTCGCCGGCGAAGCGGCCGGTGATCCTTCCTTGCAGGGTGAATTGGCTGCCGCTTACGAGCGAGTGGGCGACGTCCGCGGCCAGGCATATAGCGCGAATTTGGGTGATAGTGCCGGAGCGATAGACAGCTACCAAAAAGCGCTGCGCATTAGAGAAGCGCTAGTAGCTGCCGCCCCGCGGGACATGCAGAAGAGGCGCGACTTGGCGGCGATCTATGGAAAGATTGGCAATCAATTGGCCGATACCAGTGAGGCCGCGCGTGGTATCGAGTATCTCCGAAAGTCTCTCTCGCTTTATTCGGAACTGACGGCAGGGAATCCGGCCAACGCCGGACTGCGCCACGACCTTGCCGAAACGTACAACGCCACCGGACTGGCTTTAGAAGGCCGTGGCGACATGGCCGTTGCGCTGGATCATTATCGGAAGGCGTTGCCGATTTACGAAGAGCTACTCGCGGCCGATCCACAAGATCATGGAAACCGCCGTAGTTTCTCAGCGGTCCATGAAAATATTGGAAGGGCTTTGTTCCTTAGCAATGACGTAAAAGGCGCATTGCAACACAATCAAAAAGCACTGGGATTGCGCGAGGCGCTGGTGGCAGAAGAGCCCACCAATGCTGACTATCGCCGGCTTCTTGGAGTCAGTTATCAGGACAGTGGCGATTACCAAGCTTGGATTAAAGATACCAAGGCTGCGCTGGACAGTTTCCGCAAGAAGTTGACTCTCGACGAACACTCAGTCGCCGCCGACCCAGCCAACGCCCAGGCCCGCGGTGATCTCGCTTATTCCTGCCAAAGAATGGGGGATCTGCTGGCAGAGTCGGGTGATTATGCGCAGGCGCTTCCACATTACCGCCGCGCCCTCGAGATCTACGGAAAAGCAGCCGCCGACTCGCAAGAATTAGGGCTACCAATCAGAGTTGTTACCACCCAGGCGTGTGTTGCTAAAACCTATGCCAAGCTTGGCGACGCCGATCAGGCCCGCAGTGCATGTCGCAAAGCGATTGATCTTCTTCAAACGACGCGTGACGACCCGTCCGACGTCAGTCAGCGTCGTTTGAGAGTTGTAATCTATGGAGTGCTCGGTGATGCCTATTCCGTGCTTGCTGCCGACAAAAAATCACCTTCAGGTTTAGCCCCGGAGAATTGGCGGGCGGCAGGCGAGATGTACCGGCGTAGCCTGGACCTCATGAAAGACTTGCAAACTCGCGGAATTCTCGACGCCGAAGAAATTCCCGAAATCGAAAATACGGGCCGCAAAATTGCGGAGTGCGATAAGCTTTCACAATAGCGCCCGCGCGCGGAACCATTACTTCGCAGCAAAAACTTTTGCCACCAGTGCCTGAAATCGCGGTTCTTTCTGCAATGGATCAAGCATGGGATCGACTTTAAGAAAGATGACGTCGAGACCGGCTCCTTCCTGATAGCTTCGCTCGAGCCATTCAATGGCCTTATCCTTTTCCCCCAGCGCCATGTGGAGAAGGGCGTAGCTGTAAGATGGAACATAACGGTGCGCTCCGATCTGCGGCAGTTGCGCCAGAATCTTTAATGCTTCATCCCGCTGCCCAAGTTTTGCGTAAGCTTGACCGAGCAGAGCGAGAACGAAGGGATCGTCGTCCAATTCGACCGCTTTCTTATATTCGGCCAAGGCTCCGCGCATATTGCCTTTCATTTCTAACGCTTCGGCGAGATTCCAATGCGCGTAATAAAATCGCGGATCCAAGTCGATCGCTTTGCGAAACTGGTCGATCGCTTCATCATAGCGCCTGGCTACCAAGTAGTTGGCCCCAAGATCCGCGGTGATGATGACCGACAAGGGATCGAGTTCGAGGGCACGCTTTCCTTCTGCAATTGCTCGATCAAACTGACCAACGGCCAGCAAAGGTCCATCTCCAAACCAATGGTGCGCCGTTGCGTAATTCGGATTCAACGCGACCGCACGCTCAAATTCCCTGATCGAACCCGCGAAATCCAAATGATGAACACACAGACTAAAACCAAGCGTGGTATGGGCTTCGGCCAGGGTGTCGTCGATCTCCAAGGCTTTCTTCGCCGCTGCCTCGGCTAGCGGAAAAGAATCCTGCGGCCGTGCCGCGCCAAAGCCGGAGAGAAGAATGTAAGAATCTCCCAGCCCCACATAAGCCAGCGCATAGCTCGGATCTTTATTGATCGCTTGTTTGAAATAATCGATCGCTTTCTCAAGATCAGGTCCGGTACGCTTGTTCCAAAAAAATCTTCCCTTCAGATAAAGCTGGTAGGCCTCAGTATTCTGGGTCGGCTGCATGGAAATCGCATGTTGTTCCTCCCCGGTCAGCTTCGCTTGAAGTGTGTTGGCTACCTTTGCTGCAATCTCGCTTTCGACCGCGAAAATATCGATCAATTTACGATCGAAACTATCCGCCCATAAGTGGGCATCGGTTGCGGCATTGATTAACTGCACATTCACCCGCACCTGGTCCTGCGACTTTTGCACACTGCCTTCGAGAATATTGGCAACGCCAAGCTCTTTCGCGATCTGGGGCAGATTATCCGGGGAGCTCCTGTAACGCTGGGTTGAAGTATGCGAGATCACTTTCAAGTCGGCGACTTTTGCCAGTCGCGTCAGAATTTCGTCCTGAATTCCCTCGGCGAAGTAAGCGTTGTCCGGATCCCGGCTTAAGTTTTCGAAGGGCAGGACCGCAATCGATTTTGCCGGCACATTCCTAATCTTATTTTCGTTAGGCGCGGTGTAACGACCCAGAAAGAATAATCCTGCCGAGAGCAAACCGGCTGAGATTACAACATAAATCCAGGCGCGACCGCGGGACCCGCCCGGATAAATCCGATCGGCCTCTTCCGTTCGCTTAATGCCTCCCGGCGTTAACTCAAATGCCCAGGCTATTACCAGCGCAATTGGAAATCCGATGGCGAGGAGGAGCACAACGAGCCTGACCGTCCAATTTGGAACTTCGAAAAATGGAAAAACTTGCGTCGCGACCTGGACCAATAACCAGCCGACAACGGCGTAGGCCGCCGCAACTTTGTAAACGTTCCGCCGCTTTAACTCCGCGACGAAGTTCGTCAGGTTCACGAGCCGTCGTTTGCCACAGTGTGCGGGCGACAGCAAGGCCTCCGCGAAGCTTTCGGTGGGGTAACATTCGGACCATCTGCCTGGCGCATTGACATTCCGCGCTCCGAATTTGTAGGATATCATCCAGCGCGGCCGGCTACATGGGATTTCCTAGGGGCTTTCAGCCGGTTTCGATTTGCTACAGGGATGATCCCGCTGAACTGAAGCAAATGGTTTTAGCGAATTGTTAGGCGTCTGGGTCAGACGCCCAACTTCGCTAAACGCCGTCTCGCAGAGTGCTGCCTACAATAATCCGTTCACGGCACCCCGCTTAGGAGCCTCCGAAAACGCGGAGCGTTGCAAATTAGATCCCAAACAAGCAATCCCGTCTGCGACAAAGTAACACTTCGCCTCGCTAAGGCTGGAGCCGGATAACGTAAGTGCACCAGTTAGCATTTACTGTCCGGGCAATATCTGGGGTGTATTCAGTCGCCATCCAGATGACTCCATCGGTATCGATCGCCGCAGCAGAATAATCACCCCAGCGCGCCGTTCCATTGCCCCCGAACTCGGGGTACCCGGTGAAACCGTCTTCGGGCTCATTGCCGGCACGGGCAATCTGAACAGCACCAACGCTCGTGTTATTGACGGGGGCGAAAGCCGCACTTGGGTAATCATTTGGTCCAACCAGTGTGAAAACAATGCCTCCCTTTTGCTGCGCGTTCACCGCAATTGCCGGGTAAATCAAGTTGGCGCCAGGCTGCGAAACAATTCCCTGCGTGACCAGTTTAGCCGTGATAAATGGGGCATTAACGCTTGGACTAAACGCGAAATATTCTGCCACGTTTCTTTGCACGCCCTGGGTATCGAGCATCTGCGAGTCGAGGGTCGCCCAGAGCCGGCCGGATGAGTAGGTTGCGGAGACAACGCGGAAATCGCCTGGATCCAGCGTTTCCACCGGCTCGCCCAGTGACATACCAAGCGGATGAAATCCCTTTTTCTGGACGACCGGCACAGTGGGGAAACGGAAGGGCTGTGTCTCAACCACCACCGCGCTCAAGTTTAGGTTCGGTGTCGGAGTGTCGAGTGACTTGGTATTAGTTAATGCCCATATCGCTAAGCTATGCTCGATCGTGGTAACGAAGCGTGAACTGACAAAAAACTGCGTCCCGCCATTCGCCAGAAGCGGCCCCCCACCGGGAGGCGTATAAGCGGGAAAAACAGTGAACTCAAACCCGGATGAGAATGGCAAGGGGAAACGCACTACGCGTGGAAAACTACCGCCGGTCCCGTTGATCAAATCGTTTTTCGAAACGGCGATGATCGCGGCATCGATAAACCCATCAAAGCTGCCGTCAGGATTGATTCCGAATTCGTTGATACTGATGTAGAGGCCATAGTGATCGACCGCAAAGTGCGGGAAGTCGGGGATACGCGGCCCCGCTTGGTCGGAATCGTGTGCCAGCGTAGTATTCAGCGTGTAAATGGAATAGGTTCCAGTAGGATCAGAGGTCTGGCTGACCGCCAGGTAAAGTCGACTCTGCTGGAGCGGTACGCCCGTGGCGGTGTTGAGCTGAGACCAAGCCGCCAAAAACCAGCGTTGCGTCTCCGGATCAAATAAAGCCACCGGATCGCCCGGAAAAACACCCCTGAAACCGGTGGTTCGGTTGATGCCGGCCGGTAAGCCGAAGAACTCGGACAATGCGACGGGGCGCGGAAGTAGTTGAACCCCATTGGTGTCGTAAACATTCAGCGCTGAATTGACTGCCTCCAGTATTAGACCATTACCAACAGCCAATCCCTGATCCGGTGGCTCTGTGGAAAACTGGTTGCCGTTTCTAGCAGTTCTTTGCTGCAGATGCGTCAGACCCGTGAAACCTCGGAACGAAGGTGTGGGACCTCCGGCGACGGCTGCGGGCGCCGCTGGAGCTCGATCGACCACCGGTCCAGAGTCACGAAGGGGCGGTCGTAGCGCATCCCGTCGCAGTGGTTGTATCTCCGCACCAGCCGATGAAGCTTGTGCCGTGGGCGCACTTGCCAGCTGACTAATGTTGACGCTGGAATCTCTGACAAGTTCACCGCTGATATTCCGACCAGTGTAATTTCCCGGTTTTGCCAGCGGTGGTGTTCCCTGTGCAAAAAGCACGCATACTGGCAACAGAACCAGAGAGGCAAAAACTGAGACGCAGACCCGGCGTTTATTTGAAATAATGTGAATTTTCATAAGTGAATATTGATCCCTGTCTGAGAGAAGAGCGTGTTCAATGAAAAAGGTCAATCTTTTTTCCTATATTTTCGTGAAATTGTTTCACTTTTTTCATAAACGTCTGGCGAAACACAGGCATTCTTGCCTGTGCGCCCAGCGGAGTTGCACTCCGCTGTCTGGGAAAAAGCGCATGCCCCTCTGGTTTACATGGGGCAGCGGGTTGTAAACCCGCTGGGCTCAGAGGCCGCACGCCTGTGTTCCGTTATGGCTGAGAGCTAACGAGTTTCTGAAAACACGGATTGCTATGAACCGGATCCCATTCCCAACGGTGTTTTAGATCATTAACGGTGATGCTGCAGTCCACGCTATCCACTGCGCCCGGTGTTTTCAGAAGCCGCTCGATCAACCGGAATGGCGAGTTCTTTTTCCTCTACCCGCGCATAGATCGACGTTATATAACAATTCATGATCATGCCATCATAACCTCGTTTAACTCATCGAGAATTTGGCTCTGCTCATAGGAGAAGGTTCGAATAACCGACGACTTCCACAAACAAGCCATGCGCGATCTTTTCAGCCTTCAGTGGCTGACCCCGTTTCCGCACTGATTAACATTTCCGCTTATTATCAAGGCACGAATCGGCCCTCCACTGTCGAGGCCGAAATTCCCTCGTAACAACAGAAAACAGAAAGAATTTTCTCGATTTTGAGGACGGGCGAAAGAAAAGGCTGGACGATTTCTGAAAGAACAGATAGTCCCGACACCGGAGCTGGAATTATTTGCCGTCTTTCGAACAGACGGCGGCATGACAAGGTGTCTTGGGTCTTGCCCCGACGGTGGAGGGACTATTCCGCCCTGTTAGCTCGTCATGAACAAACAATCCACGTTGGATCAAGACCAGAAAAAAAGGCGGTCGCGCGTGAAATTGCATGACCCTCCAGCAAAGAAAAATCTGACAGGTGGGAGCTCGGCTAAATCAACGGCGTCAGTGAACGGATCGCCTGGAATTCCAACGTCCCTTCAGGAATTTCTTAAGCGCGATTCTTTGCCGATCAAGTCAGACTAGACAAGATGTGGCAATAGTGGATCGGCCGCTCCGTCGGACAATGCTGGACTAATGCGGCTTGGTCGCATGCATAACATCGAGCAAGGGACTGCTCGATCCACCCTCGGACAGTCCAAGCCTTGACCTGATTCCAAAAACGCAGTTGCGTCCGCGCAACGGCCACGCAGCTTGTTCGTTCTTATGAGCCGCTTTTTATCTCTTACCCTACTCGGATGTCTGCTCGCGTTTGGCCTAATACCGCTCGCCCCAGCCCAAAACCTGCCCAATACCACGCGGCTGTTGCGCTTTCCAACTACCAACGGTCGTCAGGTCGTCTTTTGCTACGCCGGCGAACTTTACACTGTAGCTAAAGAGGGTGGCATCGCTCGCAGAATTACCAGCGGACCAGGTTACACTTCCTTCCCGCGCTTCTCCCCCGACGGGGCGCAACTCGCTTTCACCTCGCAATACGACGGCAATACCGAAGTCTATGTTATGCCAGCGGAGGGCGGCGCGCCCAAAAGGCTGACTACTTCCGCCACCCTCGGCCGCGACGATATCTCAGACCGGATGGGACCAAACAATTTGGTGATGGCTTGGAAAAATACCAAGCCGCTGGTCGTGTTCCGTTCCCGAATGAAATCGTTCAATGATTTCATTGGCCAGCTCTTCACCGTCGGGCTCGACGCGGAATTACCGCAGCAACTGCCAGTGCCGCGCGGAGGTTTTGTTTCCTTTTCGGCGGACGATTCGAAAATGGCGTTTAACCGGGTTTTCCGCGAATTTCGCACCTGGAAGCATTACCGCGGTGGAATGGCCGATGACATTTGGATTTACGATTTCAAGAACGGCACAACCGAGAACCTGACGAATAATCCAGCCCAGGATATTTGCCCGATGTGGGGGCCTGACAACCGCATCTATTTCATTTCCGATCGAGATGGGAGAATGAACCTTTTCGCTACTGACCTAACGAGTAAGGAGACAAAGCAGCTAACGACTTTTAAGTATTTTGATATCAAATTCCCGTCAATTGGAAAGGACTCGATCGTGTTCGAGGAAGCGGGCTATATCTGGCGTTACGATCTGGCCAGCGGTCAGGCCGCGCCAATCCCGATTGAAGTGAAGGAAGATTTCGCGTCCGGCCGTTCTGCCTTCGTCGACGCCTCAAAGCACACCGAAACGGTCAACCTCGCACCCGATGGGGAACGCGCCATCGTGGTCGCTCGCGGCGATCTTTTTTCTGTGCCGATGAAGGAAGGTACCGCCCGCAACCTGAGCAAAAGCTCCAACGCCCACGAGCGCGACGCTATCTGGTCGCCCGATGGAAAGTGGATCGCCTATAACTCCGACCTAACCGGTGAAAACGAACTCTATGTCCGCTCTCAGGATGGCAAAAGCCAACCACAACAGGTAACGAGCGGGGCCGATACTTACTACTATCGACCGGTCTGGTCGCCCGATAGCAAGAAGCTACTTTGGGCCGATCGATTACAACGATTGCGTTATGTTGATGTAGCCTCAAAGACCGTCACGCAAGTAGACCAGGATAAATCAGGCGAAATTCAATCCTACGATTGGTCGCCCGATAGCCAGTGGATCGCCTGGGCACGCCCGGAAGAGAACGACATGCCTCGAGTTTATATCTATTCCGTTGCCGACAAGAAACAGACTCCGGTGACGGACCAATGGTACGGCTCGGGTAATGTCGCCTTTAGCGATAACGGCAAGTATCTCCTCTTCGCTTCCGGCCGTGACTTCAAACCCACCTTTGCCGAGGACGAATTCGAGAACGTTTACGTCGATATGCAGCGCGTCTACCTCGTCACTCTGGCCAAAGATACGGAGCCGCCTCTGGGTCCGCGCAGTGACGAAGTCGGCAAGGCCGAACAGAAACGCGCCAAGCAAAAGGAAAAAGAGGACGAACAAAAGAAACCCGAGGAAAAAAAATCGCCTTCCCCAACGCAGAAGCCGAGCCCCACTCCGACCCCCGAGTTAACGCCAAAGAAGCCCGTGGTCGTTAAAGTCGATTTGGATGGAATTCGCGATCGTATTGCCGGGGTGGAAATCGTGCCCGGTAACTACAGCGACATTCGACTGGTTGACGATCGTATTTTCTATCTCCGCCGCACCATCGCCGATCGGGAAGGCGAGGAGGAAGGCGAGGAGGATGGTCCCGATCGGAAGGGCCACCTTTGTTCCTATAGCATGGAGGACCGCAAGGAAACGGTCCTGGGCGAAGTCAACGCCTATCAAATATCGGCCGATGGCAAACGGATGCTGGTCAAGATTAAAAAAGATTACGCCATCATCGACCTGCCCAAGGACAAAATTGAGACCAAAGATCACGAGCTGAAACTGGCCGGGCTCGACATGCAGCTGGATAGACACGCGGAGTGGAACCAAATCTACTTCGAATGCTGGCGGCAGATGCGCGACTTCTTTTACGCGCCCAACATGAACGGGATCGATTGGAAAGCGATGCGAGACAAATACGCGGCCATCTTACCTTTCGTAAACCATCGTAACGATCTTACTTATCTACTTGGCGAGCTAATTGGCGAGCTGAATAACGGCCATACCTACGTCGGCGGCGGCGAACGGCCGGAAACGCCACGTATTAAACTGGGACTACTTGGGGCAGAACTTTCCCGCGATCCGGCAACGAAAGCCTACCGCATCGAGCGAATCTTGCCGGGCGAAAATTGGGACAAACACACTCGTTCGCCCCTGACCGCACAAGGCGTAAACACGAAAGTCGGTGACTACATCCTCGCAATAAATGACACCCCGGTTTCAGGATTGGCCAACCTATACGACGCGCTAGTTGGCACGGCCGATAAGCAGGTGATTTTACGAGTCAACTCGAAGCCGAGCGACGATGGGGCACGCGACGTGACAGTAGTTCCAACGGCTGACGAATCGCCTCTCTACTACTTGGCGTGGGTCCAGAAAAATATCGATTACGTTGGTAAGAAAACCAACAGCGAAGTCGGATACCTCCATATTCCCGACATGGGACGCCCCGGTTTAAATGAATTTACCAAGCTCTACTTCCCGCAAATTCGAAAGAAGGCGCTGATTGTCGACGTCCGCGGGAACGGCGGCGGATTCGTTTCGCCCCTCGTGATCGAGCGGCTCCGGCGTGCCCTGGTCATGGTCGGGATCGCGCGCAATGGCATGCCGACGACTGATCCGCCTCAAACCTTTATTGGCCCAATGGTCACACTCATCAACGAATTCTCCGCTTCGGATGGCGACATTTTTCCCTACCGATTCAAGAGCCTTGGGCTGGGCAAGTTGATTGGTAAGCGAACATGGGGCGGCGTCATCGGTATTCGCGATTCCCTGCCGCTGATTGATGGCGGCCAATTCTTTAAGCCAGAGTTCGCGCCCTATTCGAAAGAGGGCAAAGACTGGATCATCGAAAGCCATGGAGTTGATCCCGACATAGTCGTAGATAACGATCCGGCCAAGGAATTCCGTGGGGAAGATCAGCAGCTGGACCGAGCTATCCAGGAAATCCAAGAAGAACTAAAGACGAAACGCTACGAACTACCACCGGTCCCACCCTACCCTAATCGTAATCCAACGCCGAGTAACTAGATGTTTTCGAGTCGCATCGTCCGGCGTTCCTCCACGAAAGCAGTCCGCGCGTAATCCGTCTCTTCCGGGGAGCGCACGCGCCCTCGCGTGCTGTCGTTGGCGCCTCGCCAACGACTCCTTTGTTATATAAGGAAAGCATTTCGGCGAGGCGCCGAAATGAGCACGCGAGGCGCGTGCGCTCCCCGGATCTGCAGTTACACTTTAACTTTCACTTCTGCAGATAAGAGTAGGTGCAAGTTAAAGTGTATGTGCAAGTGATGAAATGAGACATGATTAACGATTCAAAAAATTTGTCTCCCGCTCACTTGCTCGATCCTTCTCCGGAGCAAATTCGGTCCTGGGCAAACGCTGCCGTCGAGCTCATGGCGGAATATCTCGGCACGATTCGAAATCGCCCCGTCTATCCTCACACCAGTTCGCGCAAAATACGACAGCGCCTGGATTCCAGCTTGCCGGAGGAACCAGTTAACTTCTACGAACT
>Ga0193714_1000006_pt1 | contig 26560 bp, 20 predicted proteins | sample U2m1metaG_FD_143039 | JGI IMG/M metagenome (GOLD analysis project Ga0193714, IMG submission 143039) | Soil microbial communities from a riparian zone of the East river system, Colorado, United States - U2m1 | ecosystem: Environmental > Terrestrial > Soil > Riparian zone | place: USA: East River... | reverse complement strand
GCCAATGAGGCGATCTCCATTTTATCTGCCGTCTGCGCCCATCGCACCAGCTCATCGAAATTATTCAAGCCGAGAGCGCGCAAAATATTTGCCGCAAACTCCCGTTCGCCCCGGCGCAGATCATATTCGCGAAGCACTGAGCGCAAGGCACGAATGGAAACGAAATATGCGCCGCCGGCGTCGCCCAAAATATGTCCCCATCCACCGGCTTTTTCGATTTGCCGGCCACTGCGACCCGTCACGGAGGAACCCGTGCCTGCATTCACCGAGATTCCGTCGCGATCGCGCAGACATGCCGCCACTCCCGAGTCGCGATCGCTGCCCCCGACGATCTTTGCCCTCGGCCAAACGGACCGTGCGAGTTTCAGCAAAACAGCACGATCTTCCTCCGTCACGCAGCCGGCTAGAAAAACTCCAATTCGATCTACTTCGCGCGGCAAAACGCGAAAAATTTTCGTGATTTGATCCAGCGGCGTCAGGCGCAGGTTGGACGGCGGCAATTTTCCCGACTCTATGATTGCGCCATTGGCAACCAACGCCCACGCCGTCTTCGTTCCTCCCCCCTCGATCCCGAGAATTTTTTCGTGAGTCATCTTGTTGTAACGCCGGTTTATGACCGCCGCGTCCAAATGTAAGCGCAAATTCATCGGCGGTCACAGACCGCCGCTACAGTCATCTCGAGCGAAAATGCCGGTTCGGTCCCAACCCAAAGATCCTGTGCGCAAGCTTGCAGCTTCCCATGGTCATCCTGAGCGCAAGCGAAGGACCTCATCGAACGCGAGAAGTTACACAAGGCACATTGGCAGGTACTCGACCTTATGTGAGGCCCCCACCATCTTGGCGGTCGGAATGACGAACGCTTAAGGACAGGGCCATTGTTTCGCGAATCCTCATTCGTATGATCCAAACATGACCGAAGCGGAAGCACCTGCGCGTATCGAAACGCTGCGGCGGGACATTACTGAGCACAATCGGCGTTACTACGAAGATGCGGCGCCCACCATTAGCGACCGCGAGTACGATCAGCTTTACCGCGAGCTGGCCGAACTTGAAAAAAAGTATCCGCAATTCGCTCGCGCGGATTCGCCAACACGGCGTGTCGGCGGGCAACCAGTGAAGCAATTCGCGCAGGTCCCGCACCGCGTGCCGATGCTTAGCCTCGACAATACGTACTCAGTCGAAGAATTAGCGGAATTTTACGCGCGAATTACCCGCCTGCTCCCAAATGAGGAAATTCCAGTGGTGATCGAGCCAAAAGTCGATGGCGTCGCCGTTTCGGTTTTGTACGAAAACGGCGAGGTCCGTTACGCTGCAACCCGCGGTGATGGCACCGTCGGCGATGACATCACCCAAAATATTTTGACGATTCGCTCAGTCCCGCGGCAGCTCAAAGGAAATGCTCCGGCCATTCTTGAAGTGCGCGGCGAAGTTTTCATGGATAAGCATGGGTTCGAAAAACTGAATGCCGATCGCGCCGAGCAAAGCCTGCCGGCGTTCGCCAATCCGCGCAATGCGGCGGCAGGTTCGTTGAAGCAACTCGATCCCGCGCTTGTCGCCAGGCGCCCTCTCGGAATCATTTTTTACGGCGCCGGCGCGGTCGAAGGCGTGAAGCTGGAAAAACATTCCGATCTCTTCCCTCTGCTGGACAGATTCGGGCTGCCTCACAGCGAACGAATTTGGTCCGCCTCCTCCACCGAGACAATTATTAAAGCCATTCAGGAGGTGGACAAAGTGCGCCGCGATTTCCGTTATCAAACCGACGGCGCGGTGGTGAAAGTGGATTCCTTTGCTCAACGCGAGCGCCTCGGTTTCACCTCCAAGTCGCCGAGGTGGGCCATTGCCTTCAAGTACGAGGCCGAACGAGTAGAAACAAAGCTGCGCGACATCCTCGTGCAGGTAGGGCGAACGGGGGTACTGACTCCCGTGGCGGCGCTCGATCCAGTTCTCGTTAGCGGATCAACCGTGAGCCGCGCAACTTTGCACAACGAAGAAGAGATCGCACGCAAAGACATTCGCATCGGCGATACCGTCCTCATCGAAAAGGCCGGCGAAGTCATTCCCGCGGTGGTGGAAGTGCGGAAGGATTTGCGCACCGGATCGGAAAAGAAATTTCAGATGCCGAAAAAATGTCCAGAATGCGGCAGCGCGGTGGTGAAGGATGCGGAGCAGGTCGCGGTGCGCTGCGTCAATGCGCAGTGCCCGGCCCAAGTGCGACGGCGAATTGAGCATTTCGCTGCGCGCGGCGCGATGGACATCGAAGGTCTTGGCGAAATGATGGTGACGCAGTTGGTAAAGGCGGGCCTGGTCCGGGATGTCGCCGGTATCTACGTGCTCGATTCTACGAAACTTTCCAACCTCGAACGCACCGGCGAGAAAAGCATCCGCAATTTGCTCGACGCCATCGAGCGATCGAAAACGCGACCGCTCTGGCGATTGATTTTTGGACTGGGAATTTTGCACGTTGGGGAGACTTCATCGCGCGAGCTGGCAGCTAATTTTCAAAGCATCCACGCGCTAATGAATGCGTCGGCCGAGGAACTTCAGCGGATCCCAGACGTCGGCGAAGTGGTCGGCGCCAGTATTCATCAATTTTTTCAGGAACCGCACAATCGCGACTTGATCGCTCGCTTGAAGAAGGCGGGCCTGAAACCAACCGTAGAACCGCGCAAAAAGAGCGATTCGGCGATCGCCGGAACGACGTGGGTAATTACGGGAACCCTCAGTCAGCCGCGCGATGAAATTGCAGAATTAATCATCAGCCGCGCAGGAAAGGTAAGCGGCAGCGTGAGCAAGAAAACAACCTATCTGCTCGCAGGCGAAGAAGCGGGCAGCAAATTGGAAAAAGCGAAAAAACTGGGAATAAGAATTATCAGCGAAAAGGAATTTCAGACGATGCTCTCGTTGTCATGAGTTCCCGCGGCTGCGGGATCAAAGGAGTCCCGTTGAAGTTACCCGTCCTTCTCGCTTGAATGATCCGATGAAATCGCGGGTGCCCCGTTGGCGTTGGTGGATTCATTTCCTGCTGATCGGCGGCTATTTCTTTCCGGGATTGATACAGGGACTCTACTTTGCTCGACGCCATCCATTGCTGACCCACAGCGACCACGGCTTGCTCATCGTTTGCGGACTTAACTTGGTAGTTTTTACCGTTGTCTTTCTTCTGGGTTGGCTTGCTTCGCGCGCGACCACCGATGAATTGCTGTTACGGTGGCGACCGGGGTGGTGGGTGGTGCCGCTGGGCATCGGTTATTCGATCGCGATTCGGCTTGGTCTGGCCGTGACTGGTTTCATCGTGCTCCTCTTTCTCCTGACCACGCACTTAGTGAATCTGGAATCGTTGCGCAACTTTGCTTTGCAGAACCCTCCAAGGATCGATCGGTTAATCGACATTGGCGCGTTACGGACGAATCCCGCTTACTATTGGCTGGCGCTAACCCTGGTCAGCTTCGTTACCGCAGGCTTGCGCGAGGAATTGTGGCGCGCGGCCACCCTGGCGGGAATGCGCGCCCTCTGGCCAGCCGCATTTATGTCCCGGACCGGGGAAAGCATGGCAATCGTCTTAATCGCGGTCGCGTTTGGCGCTGCTCATTTGCCGATGGGCGCTCTTGCCGCCGTCGCCGCCGGTCTGATCGGCATTTTTCTCGGCATCATCTTAATCGTCCACCGATCGATTTGGCCGGCGGTCATAGCCCACGGTTTATTCGACGCAACGACTTTTGCGCTGCTGCCGCTGATCGCAAACAAGCTCCCGGAACTGCGTCCCTAGGCGGACTACGGTGTACGCTCGGGTGCCTTCTGCAACCTTAGCGGCAGCGCCTGGTTGCTCGGCTGCGCGACGACCGGTGGACGTTGACTGGCCGGATGAAAATCCGCCTGGATATTGAATGTCATTTTCTCGTCGCCGCGTATCACCGTAACGGGCACGCTCTCGCCCGCGGTTAGAAAAAACGATGCATCGATAATGTCGTCAGGCTGATGGATCTCCCTATTCCCAACCTGGAGCAAGATGTCACCCGGCTGAATGCCTGAGTTTGCCGCCGGCGTGCTATCGAGGATCTCGGTCACTTCTGCATAGGAGCCACCCCTCCCCTCCAGCGCCTGCATCAACTTCGCACCAATCCAGCCATGCCGCACTTCGCCAAAGCGGAGAAAATCGCTGCGAATCTTTTCCGCGGCTTCGATCGGCAGAGCGTAACACGATGAATTATTTTCCAAAGTGAAGGCAACCATGCCCACGACTTCGCCCTTCATGTTCAGGAGCGGCGCGCCCGCTTCCCCGCGCTGGGTCGCTACGTTTACCCTCAGATGCGTAGTGTGAAAATAGTAGCCGAGATATTTTCGATCAAAACCACCAACTAACCCCAGGCTGGGCGTCTCCGGCAAATCCAGGGGGTAGCCGATTGCAACAACCGGTGTGGTGACCTCCATGTTTTGGGATTTGCCAATGGGTAAGGCCGGCGATGCGGCATCGACCTTCAGAATGGCGACGCCGCTCCGAACATCGGTGACGAGCTGTCGCGCCGGCAGCTTCTTCCCATCGAACTCAACACTAAAGTTGTTCCCTTCCCCCCCGACGGCATAGGCCGTGTAAATCGTTCCGGTCGGATCGATAAAAAAGCCGGTGCCGGAAAGCTCGCTGTGTTCGTCGTCACCATGAATTTTCACCACCGCTTTCTTGCAACGATCGAAAATATCTTTGACCTCGCGACTAACGCTGGAGGCCGATTGATCTTCAGCCCACCCCGAGGGAGCGACAGCAAAAATGAGGAGAAAAAGCCAGCGCATCGCGAATTTCCCTGCCCGAACCGCTGTCAGGCGATGATCAGAACCGCAACGACGACTCATAACTCACAGGCATGCTGTCCAGCACATAACGCGGAGGCGTAGCCGTCCGGTGAGTCGAGAGATGCGAACGTGGTTGAGTGACGGTGATGCGAGTGGAGACCGGCGAAGCCAGACTCCAGCCACCATCGGTCGCGCTTTGGGCTGGAACAATCGGGGCAATGCGGGCGACGTTCGGACTTGGCGGAGTCTGATAAATTTTGAGCGAAATTACGGCTGCGCAAAGCAGCACCGCGGTCGCCGCCACGGGATAAGACGCGAGGCGCGCAACGTTGAGGCTCAACATGAAATCCTGCGCCCGGCCGACCGCGATTTTCCAGAGCGGCTGACGGAGCAGTTCATCCCGTTGCCGGCGATGAAATTCGTGCAGAAAATTCTCGAAATAGCCAGGGGGAGGCTGCTCGTATTTTTTCAACCGCAATAGCCGGCCAATTTCGTTGTCGTCGAACTCGTCCATTATCTTTGTCTTTACGTCACCGGGTTTTTGCGAAATTCGTCCAGATAATTTTGCAATTGCCGGTTCGCGTAGAAGAGCCGTGAACGTACCGTTCCTTCAGAAACGTTCAAGATTTTACTTATCTCAGCATGGGGCATTCCCTGAATATGGAACATAGTCACAACGGCTCTGTGTTCATCAGACAGTTTCATCATGGCCTCGTTCAATCTTCGCTGGAGCTCGGACAGGTCGGCCTCCCGCACCGGACTGCTGGTCTGGGTGAGCTCGAGAAATTCCTTATCGTTCTGAATGCTCGCGTCCACATCGTCGAGGCTGAGGTGAAAACGGCGCCCGCGTTTCTTTAAAAAATTCAGTGTCATGTTCACCGCGATGGAATGGATCCAGGTATAGAAGGAGGATTTGCCGCGGAAACCGCGGATTGATTTGTAGGCTTTGGAAAAAATATCCTGGAGGAGATCGTTCGTGTCCTCGTGATTCGAGGTCATGTTATAGACCAGCCCGTAAAGGCGCGGTGTGTATTTTACCACCAGCTGGTCGAACGCACCGGCATCGCCATCCTGCGTGCGCGCGACCAGCTGCTGATCTTCATCCGTTCGTGGCTGGTCCATGGCCCGTTTCCTTCTCTTAACATTCGGACCGGGAACCGACGACAACAAATCGGAGATTCGACGCGGGGCAGCAAGCACAGAACTCATTTTTTCAACGAAGGACACCGCTAGCTCCTGCGATCGCGCAGGGAGAGGAGCCAGAGCAAATTGCCGAGCGCGGCGATGAAGGCGGCAACGTAGGTGAGGGCGGCGGCGTTAAGCACGCTGTTTACCCCCGCGACCTCAGCGCCGGGCTGCACAATCCCCATCTGCTGCAAAATAATTTTGGCACGCCGCGAAGCATCAAACTCCACCGGAAGCGTGATCAACTGAAAGACGAGCAGTATGGCGTAACAATAAATGCCGAGCGTGATCAGCCCGGTGATGTGAAAAAACAATCCGCCGATGATGACGAAGGGCAGCATTTGCGACGCCGCCATCGTCAATGGCACCACCGCCATGCGTGCTTTCAAGGGGGCGTAAGATTTTGCATGTTGGATGGCGTGCCCGGTTTCGTGCGCGGCAATCCCGAGGGACGCGACCGAAGGCGTGTTGTAAACGTTGCCGGAGAGGCAAAGCCTTTTCTTGGTTGGATCGTAATGATCGCCCAGAAAATCGTTCGTCTCGACCACCTCGACATCGTGAATTTGCGCGGCCTGCAAAATTTCCCGCGCGCATTCCGCGCCCGTGATGTTGGAGCTCGCGCGCACCTTGCTCCAGCGCCCAAACGCGCTGCTGACGCGAATCTGCGCCCAAATGCCGATAATCAAAGGCACGCCGATATAAAGCAGCCAATGACTCCCGCCGTATCCGATTGGGTAGAACATGCCTGTCTTAAGTGTGTCTGCTAATTAGACGCCGACGAGATCCCTTCGTTCATTTCGTTCCGCGCCCGTCATCCCGAGCGCAGCGAGGGGACCTCTCCTAAGGTGTCCCGCTATCGGACGTTGTGAGGTTCTCGATCCGGACCGGCGGTATCTGCGCGGCTCGGAATGACAACTACTCAGATTTCTAGCTGTTTCGGAAACTTCGAGAGTATTCGACAGCCATCTTTTTCCACGATCACTACATCTTCGATCCGGGCTCCGCCGATTCCCGGATAATACAAACCCGGCTCGACCGTGAGACATTGTCCCGCTCTCAACACGACCTTTTGCAGACGAGGATATTCGTGAATTTCCAGCCCAAGACCGTGCCCAGTCCCGTGAAAAAAACCGACACGGCGCCCATTGCGCACTTCCGTGGGAAAGCCGCGCCGTTCGAATAGCTCGGTGATCGCCTGGTGAATGCTCATTCCGTCTACCCCCGCCTTGATTCGTTTCAAGGCCAGCGCCTGACCGGCTTTAACCGTTTCCCAAAGTTTGCGCTGCTGCTCGCTGGCGCGACCGCGCACCACGGTTCGCGTCATGTCGCCCCAGTAACCGGTCTTTCCGTCGCGCGGGAAGATATCGAGAATGATCAAGCTATTCGCGGGAAGCGGGCCGAACCCGCGTTCGTGCGGATCGCAACCCTGATCGCCCCCGGCAACGATTGTGTTTGTCGGTACACCCCCGGCGCGCAAAATTGCGCTGTCTATTTCCGCGCGTAGAGTTTCCGAGGTCAACGTTTTGCCGGACCACTTCAATTTTTTCCCCGCGACCGGCTTTGACGCCTTCAGGATTTCCATTCCCCGTTTCATCCCCGTTTCCGTCATCCGCAAGGCCCGCTCCAGCAGGCGAATTTCCTCCGCTGTTTTCTTCTCCCGCTCGGGCCAAAAAAGCCCATTGCTCGTTTCCAGTGCAATTCCATTTCGCTTAATCTCGTTAGCAAAACCCAGCGGAAAATTAGCCGGGACAAGAGCGCGCTTTACTCCACGTTTCGTTAAAAAATGCGCCAGCACTTTTTCGTAGGGGGGCGCCTGTTTGGCCTTCCCTTGCACTTCGCGTTCGAGCTGGTTGAACATGACAAATTCGTCCGCCTTCGCATTCTTCTTCGCTCGATCGATCTCTAGATCGCTCAGGACAAGGGTACGTTTCCCCTTTTGCTGAAGAAAAATGAATGGATCGCCGATGAAAATCCGCGTCGCGTAAAGCATGTCCGCGTCGGTGTCGCTAGGCGCGACAATCAGGCGCGCCAATTCGGGTTTTGTTGCCATGCTACGATGTTATGCGCTTCGCCGACTTTGTCATCCCGAGCGTAGCCGAGGGGTCCCGCGAAGTTACCCTAAAGGTTTCGCCTCCGGATCCCTCGGTCCGAGCCGGACGGGCGTCTTCCCTCGGAATGACCAAGCCCGCGTTACGTCCTTCGCACTTCAAGTTGCCGCCGTAGAATCCACTGCAACAATCCGAGCAGCGCAAGGCTCGATCCGATCAAGACGATGGTGTTGAAGAGGAACACATCCACCTTCATCCCAAAATACTGCTTGTACTGGCCGAAAAACACATTTGGTTTTCCCCCACGGCGATAATCGCTTTGTTCCATCTCCGCGTTCGAAATCAAATCGGACACTTTTTGGTTCAGATAGAGCGTCTCCGCGGTTACCGGACCGTTGGCATCCTTGAATTGGCTGCGATCAAACGGCTGCTTGCCATCGAGGACCTGATCAATCACTCCGAGATATCGATCTAAATCGTCCGGCGTTTTTGCCTCCAAGCCCGACAGCATCGCCAATGTATCTTTTAAATCATTCAAACGTCTCCTTAATCCTGGCCGGGTATCATGGCGAGCCACGATCAGATCGATCTCGCGCTGGGTCCGGTCCTGCCGACGCGTGACCGGATTCAGTTTGGCCTGCGCCACAATCATCTCCTCGTAGGACCAGCGCATGGCGATGAACTGGCAAATGAATGGCACCTGCAATTTGCTGTCCATTTTCTTGTTTTGTTCCTTGTTCGGATGCTCGGAAAACCAGCGCGTGAACGTGTAAACGAGCGCAAGGTTGCGGTTCATATCCTCATATTTAATGAGCGCGCCACCCATGATAATCTGCGGAATTAAGACCAGCGGCACAATGTTGGCGGCGGTCTTCGGATCAGAAACGAGAGAGGAAATCACCAGGCCGAGGGCGACCCCACCCATCGCCGTGATGAAGACGATTCCGAGGTAAATCCAAAACATCCCGCGGATTTCGAGAATGTAATTGCCGATAAGGACAAAGAGAACGCATTGCAACAGCGCGAATACGCCTAGAGAAGTCGTTTTGGCGAAAATATAATAAGGCAGCCTGACATTGAGATTGCGCTCTCGCTGCAGCACTACCCGATCGCGAATGATGTCGTCGGCGCTATTGGTTAACCCGAGGAACATCGCGACGATAAGAGTAAGAAAGAGAAACGTTGGGATGTGATAGGCGGAGGCGAAGTCGTAGGTACCGCTGTCGGAGTAGCGTAGCAAACTTGCGATCAGAAAGGCCAGCACCGGCGCGACCCCGATGGTGATGACAAGATTGCCGCGGTTGCGCAATTTGCTGATAAAGGCCCTTTTTAGGAGTGTGCGCAATTGTGTCCATTCGTCGTGCCAGCGAAATGGTAGCCGTTTTTTCCTTTGCAGCGGCGCGCTCGGCAACGGCGCCACCGGCTCCTTGCGCAAGGAAACCTGCTTAACATCCTGGATCAGCCGGAACGCTTCGTATTTGTCCCGCCAAAATTCCGGAGCGTAACGTCGCGCGGGCACCAATTGGCCGCGATTGTTCTCCTCGTAAATAATGTCGCCACTCAGATCGCGCAGCGGCGTTTCCAAAACATCGAAAATAAATTCTGGTCGAGTCGTTCCGCAGGCCGCGCAGGCTCCCAGATCAGCGCCGAACTGGTGCTGGTGCTCTGCTTCCGCGAAATAACGCAGCATCTCAGTCGGGGTCCCGAAAAAGACCAGCCGCCCGCCCTTGTCGAGCAGGATGGCTTTGTGAAACATCTGGAAAAGTTTCGAGCTCGGCTGGTGAATAGTGACGATGATGATTTTGTTGTGCGCCATCGAACGAATGATTTCGATGACGTGCTCGGAATCCTTTGAGCTCAGGCCCGAGGTCGGCTCATCGAAAAGATAAACGTCCGCCGAACCGATCATGTCGAGGCCGATGTTGAGTCGCTTGCGTTCGCCACCGCTGAGCGTTTTCTTTACCGCGGTCCCCACCACCGCATCGCGCCGCTCGCTCAAACCGAGCTCAACCAATTTCCCTTCGAGGCGGCGCGACCGGTCGCGTCGTGACAAGTGCGGCGAGCGAATCGCGGCCGCGAACTGCAAATTTTCGCCGATGGTCAGGTGTTCATCGAACGCGTCCTCTTGCGGAACGTAACTAATGTAACGCTTGAGCTGATCGAGATTCGGATAAAGCTGCTGGTTATTGAGCAGGACTTGACCGCTGGTCGGCTCCAACTGTCCGGCCAACACCTTGAGCAACGTGCTTTTCCCGGAACCGCTCGCGCCCATCACGCAAACCAGCTCCCCGCGCGCGACATTGAAGGAAATGCCCTCCAGCCCGATATCGCCGCTGCTGAAGCGATGCGTCACCTCGCTTACCTCCAGCGTCCGAATGATATTGCGCTCTTCCTCGATGATGCGCTCGGAAAAATTGCATTTCAAAAACTGCCCGACATCGATGCGAATGGTATCGCCATCTTTTAACGGCGAGGTCGTCCGCACGTTGGTCTCGCCCACCATGATCGGGCGATCAGCCTCCAGCACTTCGACCGTGCCGATGCGCTTGTCGTAATCGCAAAAAATCTTCAGCAACACATCGCCAGCAGTCCCCGGCGATAGCAAAATATCGTCCGCTTCGAGCAGACTTGGATTGTTCGAAACCAGATATTCCGATTTCGAGGCCTTGAGTTGAAAACGACCGCCTAGCGCCCGGGCGCGGCGGCGCAGATCGAGCAGATCGAGCTCGCTATCATTGTGAAAAACCATCCGATCCTGCAGCGTCGCTTCCACCAAGGTCCCTGCTCGCAACCGTGTGCCGTTAAGTTCTGCATCGACGTCTTTCAGCGCTTTCACCTTCACCTTTAATCCGAAAGTGACTTCCAACGCAGTCTCACGTGAACGCGCCCGCTCCAGCTCGACTTCATCGGAGTCGCGATTCACGCGGATGAAAATTTGCGGGAGTGAAACGTTTTTCTTGGCGTTGAAATATTGCGCCAGCTCCTGATAACTGAGTACCTGATCGCCCACCAGAATGCGTTGACCCGGATAAATGCGGCAAAACCCGCCTCGGACCAACGGCCGGCTTCGCACCGATACACTTTGCGAGCTGTAATTTTTCAAAAGAATCAAATCGTGATAGCGAAATGCCAGCAGCCGGTCGCTGGTACCGAGGCTTTTCAACATCACGTCGGATTGGCCATTGTTGCCAAATGAGATCGATTCCAGGGGCGAAGAGCCGCGCTGATAGACCCCGGGATCCGATTCCTCGCTCGCGTTCAGCTGATACACGATGTCGATCGCTTGCGCCGCCATGCCGAGCTGCGACATGAAGGAATAAAATTGCACCACCTGCTCCTGCTTCAGACCGGCCTGCGAAATCAAATCGTAGAGCTGCACCCCGAGCATGATCTTGCGGTCGGTGCTTAGTTGCACACTGAGCTTTTGCGCCATCGCCGTTAAATCCTGCTGCTCGTAAAGGGCTTGTCGAAACAGCTGGCGCAACTCGGAATAAACCGCCTCCGGATAATCGTAACGCAGGAAGCCGAGACTGGAGTCGATCTCTTCTTCCAGCAAAACGCCATCCGCTTTCGAGAAGCTGGCCAACACTTGGATCAGCAGCGGCAGCAAATTTGGCCCTTCCGAAACGCTCCGGGGCTTGCGCATGGCCCGCCGCATCCAGCGACGACCCTTCCGCTGCATGCGATACGCAAAAGGGGTCACGCGCTGCACCGCGCGATCAATTCTGTCGGCTACCTGAGCTATCAATTCGGCCATTGCTGTTTGGGTATAAAGTTTACTCTAAGGCCCGGTCGACGCAATGATCGTGCCGTTTCGCTCCCCCTTCGTAGCCAGCCATTTTGGCTATGGGGCCAACAGGCATCTTGACCGCTGCCTGCCAGATTCCCCATATCCACATCCCAATCGAACGCCAATCCCGAATCAGTGTCGAACCAATCAAGGCGTGACTCCTGCTAATTGCATTGCCAATCCGCTGATGTAACTTTTCTAGCGCGGTATTTCCGCGCACCAAATTCAATGGCGCAACCAGACCGCAATTCCCAGCGCGATAATAAGCGCAATAACGAGCCAAACTTTAACTGGCGCGGCATCGTTCTTATTGCCATCGCCTTTGGCCTCATCGGCATGGCCCTGCTCGTTCGTAACGGTGGTTACCAAAATGTCGAGGACGTCCCCTATAACCGCTTTATCGAGCTCCTCGATAATAAGCAGATCATCAGCGACAAAAACCTCCCAGTTACCTTGCTCGTTCAGGAAGGCCAGCCCACCCGGGCTCTCATCGGTTATTACCGCAAACAAACCGCAGGCGCCGAACAGGCGGTGAAGTTTCGCACGATTGTCGATCTGAATTTCAGTCCCGACCTCGAGAAGCGGCTCGCCACTGCCGGCATTCAACCGGCCATCCGCGCAGAATCGAACCTGTTCGCCCAGACTGTTCTTAGTTTTCTCCCGATCGCGCTCTTTCTCCTCGTTCTCTATTTCCTCTTCCGCCAGCAAATCCGTATGGCCGGCAAAGGCGCCCTCAACTTTGGCAAATCCAAAGCGCGCATGCTGGCCCGCGACAAAAATAAGATCACCTTTCGTGACGTCGCCGGAGTCGAGGAAGCCAAGGATGAAGTGCAGGAGCTGGTCGAGTTTTTACGTGATCCGAAAAAGTTTCAGAAACTCGGGGGACGCATTCCCAAAGGCGTGCTTCTGGTCGGGCCGCCCGGCACCGGCAAAACCTTGTTAGCTCGCGCCATCGCCGGCGAGGCTGATGTCCCATTCTTCTCGATCAGCGGCTCCGATTTCGTCGAGATGTTTGTCGGCGTCGGCGCCAGCCGTGTCCGCGACATGTTTGAGCAGGGCAAGAAATCGGCGCCTTGCATTATTTTCATCGACGAAATTGACGCGGTCGGCCGCCATCGCGGCCACGGTGTCGGGGGCGGCCACGACGAACGCGAGCAAACCCTCAATGCCTTGCTCGTCGAGATGGACGGATTCGATACCCAGGAGGGCGTCATCATTATCGCCGCCACTAACCGGCCCGATGTTCTCGATCCCGCGCTGCTCCGCCCCGGCCGTTTTGATCGCCAGATCACCGTTAATCTTCCCGACGTGAAAGGGCGCGAGGAAATTTTGCGAGTCCATTCCAAGAAAGTGAAGCTGGCCGAAGGGGTCGATCTCGCCGTGGTTGCACGCGGCACGCCCGGTTATTCAGGCGCGGAATTGGCCAATGTGATCAATGAGGCTGCTTTGCTGGCGGCCCGCCGGAATTTGAAAGGTATTACTCTGTCGGAGCTGGAAGAAGCGCGCGACAAAGTGCGCTGGGGCAAGGAACGCCGCAGCCTGGCCCTGAGCGAGAAGGAAAAAACCAACACCGCATATCACGAAGCCGGCCACGCACTTTTGCTCGAACTGCTCGAACACACCGAGCCACTCCACAAGGTCACCATTATTCCGCGCGGTCCGTCCCTGGGCAGCACAATGTGGTTGCCCGAAGAAGATAAATATACCAATCGCAAAGCAGAACTACTGGCCAGTCTCGCCGTCAGCATGGGCGGTCGCGTGGCCGAGGAGCTAGCTTTTGGCGATGTCACGAATGGCGCCCGCGGCGATATCAAGATGGCTACCGCCACTGCCCGCCGGATGGTGTGCGAATGGGGCATGAGCGAGAAGTTGGGAATGGTCGAGTATGGTGACCACGAAGATTACGTTTTCCTCGGGCGCGACATCTCTCGCGCGCGGGACTACAGCGAAGCGACCGCGGAGGAGATAGATCGCGAAGTGCGCACGCTCCTCGATGAGGCTTACCAGAGGGCGAAGCAAATTCTCACCGCCAATCGGGACAAACTCGATATCATCGCCAAAGCATTGCTCGAGTTCGAGACTCTTGACGGCTCGCAGATCAAGGAAATCGTCAAGCATGGTCGGATGTTGAATCCACCGCCGGGAATCGCTCCGCGCGGCGGCGAAAAGATGGAACCGGAAAAACCGCCCAAACAAGTCGTCGTCGCCCCCGACGTCACTCCTCCGCTTCCCGGCGCCCTTGGGGGCGCCCCTGCTTAGCCGCTTTTCTTTCCTGCGGCGGTCTATGACCGCCGAACCTCTCCTATCACTATTCGCCATCTCCCTATCTCTCTGTTTCTTCGCGCTCTGCCAGAATAGGCGAAAAAATGGAAGCAATTAAATACGAACTTCCGTATATATCTCGTTAGGCTATTTACACAACACTTAAATCATGTTCGGCGTTTACATGTCTTATTGGCAGTCCGCAGCATTCGTGCTGGCCTGCGTCGCCGTGTTCGCAACGCTTCGCGCAAGCAAGACGCGTTACTGGACAGCTCTCTCCGCCTACGCTCTCATCGTCATTGGCTCCGCAACCATGGCGACATTCCCGATGTTTTTCGGCATCAGTATGGCAAACGCCTTTGGCCCCAGGAACGTCTCCCCGATTGCTTGCGTCTTTCCTCTGCCCACGCTCGCCTTTTTCGCGCTTCCAGTCTTGGCGCTATTTCCGTTCGTATCTCGAGCGATCGCGCGGCGAGTAGCCGCCGTGCTTTTTGGCGGTGCTGTGCTTATAGCCACTAGCTTCACGCTCTATTCTCTGTTCACCAGACCCAAAGGATACTTTGGCTCGGGCCCCGCTTATGGACAGCTCGGCTTACTATTCCTGCTTTTTTGGCTTCGCGTTTATGACATCCGCTCCAAACTCGCAGTGGCTAACCATGCGATGTAGCTAACAGACCCCGCGCGTCACGGTAGCTACTCCCTGCCACGGAGCTACCGCGCAGCGCTCTGCCTGTAGCTGATCTTGTTCTCGCTAGGTCTTATGGAGGGAGTTGAAGAGATAGAGGTCCGTCCGTTTTCAAGTCGTGACGAATACGAGTTGATGTTGGATTACTTTTATAAGGCTGATGATCCTTTTTTACGCGGGATGGGCGTAGACCGCTTGAAACTTCCTGAAAGAAACAAGTGGCTCGATGCTCTTTTAGCCGACCATGAGAAACCGGACGGGGAAAGGGATCGGTTTTACCTGGTTTGGATATTTCGAGGAACCAGTGTGGGACACTCAAGTATCAATAACATCGTCCCGGGCGACGAGGCCTTTATCCATTTGCATCTGTGGAATTCACAATTGAGGCGAGCCGGTCTAGGGACCGAATTTATGCGCAGGTCTGCCTCATTTTACTTCGAGCGCTTCAAGCTGCAAAAACTCGTCTGCGAACCTTGGGCAGAGAATCCTGCTCCCAATCGAGTGCTAGAGAAACTCGGCTTCGCATTCGTGAGGCGGTATAGGACGATTCCCGGTGTCATTGCGTTCGAGCAAGATGTGAATCGCTATGAACTGAGACGACCTAACCAATCGCTGCAGCCAACAGCTCCGCCACCCATACGTTCCAGCAAAATCTTGGGTAGTTTGCCAAAAGATGCTACCGCTTGCGCATGTCGGAGCCGTAGCTGAGCTTCGTCTCGTTAGGCCTCAACCCACCACCTGATGAAAACCTTTATTCTAATTTCACTCCTGGCCGTCCTATGGACAACAGCCCATGCACAAGACCCGGTGAAAACATCGCCTCAATATTACAAAGTGCTGCTGGAAAACGATCAAGTGCGCGTCCTCGAATACCGCCTCAAAGCGGGGGAAAAAGAGGCAATGCATTCGCATCCGGCGGGAGTCGTATATGTCCTCGGTGGCGGAAAACTCAAGTTTAGTTATCCAGACGGCCGAACCGAAGAGAAAGCTGCCGCTACCGGAGAGACCATTTGGCGTGATCCGACGACGCACGCGGTGGAGAATATTGGCGATACCGAAGCCCATGCCATCGCCGTCGACCTGAAAACTTCGGGCCAGCATTAAATCACATGACTACTGACCGCAGACCGCTAACGTTTGTCCTCTGTCCTCTGACATCAGCGTTCGCCAAGGCTACGGCTTGGCAGGCTGACCTCTGAGCTTTAGCGTAGCAACTTTTCCAATGAGGTGTCCGGTTCGGCGCCAAGCTCGGTGGCCTTGGTGTAGTGGCGCTTGGCCAGTTCTTTCGACGGCGGAGAGGCGGTAGCGTAGATCACCGCCAGGTTGAAATGCGCATCGGCGTAGTCCGGTTTGACCGCGATGGCTTCGAGCATTTCCTTTTCCGCCGCTTCCTGCCAGCCTTTCTGGCTGGCGGTAATTCCCAGGTAATTGTGCGCGGCGGCGCTCTTGGGATTAATGGCGAGCGATTTAGTTAATTCGTTGAGGGCGTCGTCGAACTTACTCTGGCGATAATAAACAATACCCAGCGTAGTATGGGCAAACTCGTCCTTCGGTGCGATAGCTACTGCCTTCTTCAACGTAAGTTCAGCTGCTTTTAGCTTGCCCGTCCTGAAATAAACAACTCCGAGGTTCGAAAGAGAATAAAGATTGTTCGGACTCTTGGTTAGGAGTTCCTGATATTGGCGCTCGGCCGCATGATATTTCCCTTGGTCGAAGTTCTCCTTCGCCTGTTTTGCAATATCCATTAGATCGGTCGGTACATTCGGTTTGAATCCGTTTTGCAGATTAGCTTCCGGCGGGGCCGCATTATCCGTCGTCTCGACAATCGGTTCGCCCGGCTGATTGCCAGTTGAGGGCTTGGCGTAAGTAAAGCTGGCCTTTACCGCGTTCGGACTTTCGTCGGAAATCGAAATGACCGGCTGGCGAAGTAAAGCCAGCTCTTCGTCGGTTAATTTCGTCACCGGTTGCGCCAGGAGCGCGATCTGTTCGTTCAAGGTATCCGATTTGATCTTTAGTTTGTCGAACTCTGCCAGCATCAATTTCTTGGCTTGCTCGCGACGCGCTTCTTCTTGCCGCTCGCGCACCACAATATTGCGCAGGATCTGGTTCTCGCGGGTTAACTTGGCAGTCTCGTCGGCGTTCGCGCCAGTTAACTTCGCTTTCTCGAGTTGACTGGAAGTGTCTTCCAGTTGGCTGCGCAGCGAAGCCACGGCAACCTCAAAGTCTTTGTTTTGTTTTTGGCTCGCCTCCAGTTGCGCGCGCAGATCTTCCAATTGCTTCCGGGCGTCAGCCAGTTCCTGCTCTTTCTTCGGCTTGTCTTGGCTGACCTCGCGCACAGTCTGTTCGGCAGTCGCGAGCTTCTCCTTTAGTTCGGTGTTCTCGGCTAGCAGAACCGCGACGCGATGCTCGGAATCTCTCAACCCTACCAGCTGGCCCAGAGCGTCATCGCGCTCCTTTGAAATTTTTGCAATCTGCGAGTTGGCGTCAGCCAATTTCGTGTTCTGCGAATCGCGTTCCTTTTCCGCGGTGGCGCGACCTTGTTCAGCGACGGTGAGGGCCTTTTGCAGCTGCGTAATCTCACCTTTCAAGGCCTCCTGCGCTTTCACGTCGCCATTGCCCGTCTCCTGAATTTTCTTTAACGACGCCTGCGCTTCCGCCAGCTGGCCACGGACGTTTTTCTCCGCGCCCTTCGTCTTTTCGAGCTCCTGCTGCGCCTGTTCCAGCTTCGAGTTCGATTCCTTCAGCTTCGAATTCAGCTTCTCCTTTTCTTCCTCCACTTCGCTGACTTTGGAACGCGATTGATGTAGTTCCGCTTCCAATTGCTCGACCTTCTCGCGTAACTTCCGGGTCGCGTTTTTGAGTGCAGTGTCGTTGGTGCCGGGCGCTGGCGCCGGTGCCTCAACCACAGTGTCTCGCGTTTTCGGAGGCGGGGAAGGCTGACCTGCCGGTTGCACAATTATCGACGGCTTAGATTTATTCGGCCCAACTTCAACCGTCGGCTCGGTGGATTGTTGTGGTGAAGGCTGAGCTTCAGCCGGCGGCGCATTGGTTGCGGCCAAGTCCTGCTGCGTTCCGGATTTGCTCTGCACCCGCAGGATGCTCTCGGACACCTTCCGGCTGCGGTATTCGACGATGGCTGGCTGCCAGTCCGAGTGCGTTTTCTTGAGCTCCTCCAGCAGGCTGCCCGCCAGGCGGTATTTGGCGAGGGCCCGCGTAAATTGATTATCGCGCTCTAGCTTTTCGCCCTGCTGCGCCGTCATGTAAGCCTTGAGAAAAGTTTCGCTTGGGTCGACGCTCTGCGCTTGTGCGCTGGTGACGACGAACAACAGCCCTGCGAGTAGGAGCGAACCAAGTCGGGTCATGCCGGGACGAAGGCCTAGAATAGCCCGGCGCACGCTGCTTGCAATGCTAAGGAGAAGCACCACGGCGTTGCTGTCAGCGAAGAGTGTGCCAAGCCTCGACAGTTTGGCGCTTTGGCTTTGCAATCGGAAATCTAAAACCTAAAATCTGAGATCCAGGTGGTGGCCATAGCTCAATGGTAGAGCCCCAGATTGTGGTTCTGGTTGTTGCGGGTTCGAGTCCCGTTGGCCACCCTGCTTACGAAGTTCCAAATCCCAAACCCCAAAACAACCTCTTTATCTGGAGCCTGGAACCTAGGATTTGGGATTTCGAATTTGTGCCTGTAGCTCAACCGGATAGAGCTTCTGACTTCGGATCAGAAGGTTGGGGGTTCGAATCCCTCCAGGCACGCCATTTCCTCGTCCCATGAATCTTTCCCGCCGCGAACTCGATAGCAACGTCGTTAATATCGAGCTCACCCTCGCCAGCATCATCCAAGGCGTCGCTCTATACTTTCTGACTGAGAGCGCGCGCACCGCCTTGTCGTTGAACAATTGGCCGGCTCTTCTTTACCTCAGCGCGGGCTTATGCATCATCTTTATCTTTTGGTCACGCTCGATCATTCACACTCTCACCCTCATCAAATGGCCGCTCGAGTTTGGTCACAACTTTTTTTACATCGCCTGCGCCTTGGGCGAAGCAATTCTCTTCACCCGGCTCGAGCATCCGCTGGCCTGGTTCCGCCTGAGCACTGCCTATGCCGCATTCGTCTGGTTGCTTTTCGTCTATGACGTGCGCCTGATTCGAGCGCGTTTGCGCGAAGCCACTAACGAACCTGAGCGGTCCCTCTATCAGCGCACCATGGAGGATCAATCGCTCAATATCCGGGTGTTGGTCCCGTTGCTTTTCTTTTTCAACCTCGGCTGCGCTCTCGCGATTAGCCACTGGCCGGACTTTTTCATCGATCGCGCCGGCAACGTCTGGTTAATCGCCGCTCAGTTGCTCTCATTCCTCATCTATCTCTTTTACGTGACACGGTTCTACAACGGAATTGCTCCCCTGATCTCGCGCAGCCACGAAGGGGCGCGACAATGAACCATCCTGCCGCGCGAATTAGCGTGTCATTTCCTCGGCCGGATCCGCAACTCCACGAGCAGCTGCAACTCGACCTCGTCGTCAAATACAGTGTATATAGTGGCTTTCCCCTGTGAAAGCGCTCACCCCGCATTCCCGTTCCATTCTAAAAACACCTGCCCGAACTCGATCGCCCTGGCGCGTGCCGAGTGTCGATCAAGTGATGGCGGAAGAACGGGCCGCCGCCTTCACCCGACGAAGCATCAAAACTTCGGCCAAGCTCGAAGGCCTGAAGTTAGTGGTGTCGATGATGGACCTGACCACGCTTGAAGGCAGCGACACTCCAGGAAAAATCGCGTTCCTTTGCCGCAAGGCCATGCAACCCCTCGATCCCCGCTACCAGGTGCCGAGTTGCGCGGCCGTGTGCGTCTATCCAAATCTCGTTAGAATGGCGAAGAAATTTCTCGAACACTCCAGCGTTAAAGTCGCCTCTGTCGCAACTGCGTTTCCCGCGGGATTAATGCCAACAAAGTTGAAACTCCGGGAAGTTCGTGGCGCCGTCCGTGATGGCGCCGACGAAATCGACATGGTGATCAATCGCGCACGTTTTCTGGCGGGGGAATATGAACGCGTTTTCCATGAAATTGCCGCTACCAGAGAAGCGTGCGGGGCCGCGCATTTAAAAGTGATCCTCGAAACGGGCGAGTTGCAGACCTACGATAACGTTCGCCTGGCCAGCGAAATCGCGATGCGCGCCGGAGCGGATTTCATCAAGACTTCAACCGGAAAAATTTCACCTGCCGCGACCATGCCGGTAACGTTGGTAATGCTGGAAGCAATTCGCGATTATTTTTACGAGACCGGGATTCGGATTGGGATGAAACCAGCCGGCGGAATTCGCACCGCCAAGGAAGCGCTGGCCTACCTGGTGATGGTCAAGGAAACGATGGGCGACGATTGGCTCACCCCCGCTCTTTTCCGCTTTGGCGCCAGCACCCTGCTCAACGACGTTCTCATGCAATTGGTAAGAGTCGCCGACGCGAACTACCAGAGTGCTGATTATTTTTCCTTACCTTAGCTTTATGCGACGACGAAAATCATCTCACTCGCAGCTCACGATCGTCGATCGAAATGGCGAGGCCGAGGAGCGCCGAATCGCAAGAAAGGATCGGAGCTTGGATTTCGGGGACCGCTGGAGCTATGCCCCGGCGCCGGAAACGAGCAACTACATTAAACTGCGCGATCGCTATCAGCTTTTCATCAACGGCCGGTTTGTCGCGCCGAAGTCAGGAAAGTATTTCGACTCCATAAATCCGGCCACGGAAGAAAAACTGGCGGAGATCGGATCCGCAACTGAAAAGGATGTTGATCTCGCGGTAAAAACGGCGCGACGCGCTTACAAAAATGTCTGGTCGAAGATGCCGGGCCGCGAGCGTGGAAAATACCTTTTTCGGATAGCGCGCTTGATCCAGGAAAAGGCGCGCGAGCTGGCCGTGCTCGAAACCATGGACGGCGGCAAAACTATCAAGGAATCGCGCGACATCGATCTGCCGTTGGTAGCGGCACATTTTTTCTATTACGCAGGCTGGGCCGACAAATTGGAATACGCTTTCCCAGGCCGAAAAGCGGGGCCACTCGGCGTCGCCGCTCAAATCATTCCCTGGAATTTCCCTTTGCTGATGGCGGCGTGGAAGCTGGCGCCCGCGCTTGCTTGCGGAAACACCTGTGTCCTGAAGCCGGCGGAGACCACTTCGATCACCGCTCTTCATCTCGCCGAAATTTTCCAGGAGGTCGGGTTGCCCGATGGCGTGGTTAACATCGTGACCGGCGCGAGCGAAACTGGCAGCGCGCTCGTCAATCATCCCGATATTGACAAGATCGCGTTCACGGGTTCGACCGAGGTTGGGAAACGAATCGCGTTGGCTGTCGCAGGCACGAAGAAAAAATTGACGCTCGAGCTTGGCGGTAAGGCGGCCAACATCATTTTCGAAGACGCGCCAATCGATCAGGCGGTAGAAGGAATTATCGCCGGAATTTATTTTAATCAGGGCCATGTTTGCTGCGCCGGTTCGCGTTTGTTCGTCCAGGAGAGCGTTTTCCCAACCGTCATTCGCAAATTACGCGATCGCATTTCCACTTTGCGCGTGGGGGATCCACTCGACAAGAACACCGACATCGGCGCGATTAATTCGCGGGCACAATTGGATAAGATTTGCGAGTTGGTAGGCAGCGGGTTGAAACAGGGCGCGCAACTGGTGCAATCGCGCGCTCGTTTACCTGCCAAAGGCTACTGGTATCCACCAAGTTTCTTTACCGGAGTAACGCCCTCGCATCGGATTGCACAGGAAGAAATTTTCGGGCCTGTCCTGAGTGTGATGACTTTCCGCACGCCTGAGGAAGCAATCGCTCGTGCGAACAACACGCCTTACGGATTGAGCGCCGGCGTCTGGACGGACAAGGGAAGCAAAATTTTCAAGATCGTAAACCAACTGCGCGCGGGCGTGGTTTGGGCGAACACCTACAACAAATTTGATCCCGCCAGCCCATTCGGTGGCTACAAAGAAAGCGGTTTTGGCCGCGAAGGCGGACGGCACGGTTTGCTACCGTATCTCACGCTCAGTTAAAGCGCCGCGCCTCTTTCTTTTCTCCAAGGAATTGTGAGAGCGGTCTTAATATCGTTAGCTGCGGTTTTTGGCGTGACCGCGGTTGCCGGCCTCACCTGGCTTTGCCAGCGCGACCCTGGAACCAACTTTCTCCGACCGGATAAACGCGCCGAATGGATCTTTTTTCCGGCCGCGGTCGAGGTCAAAGCGCGTGGCCTAGCCAATCTGGACACACTTTTCCGTCGTGGCTTTACCCTGCAGCGACCAGTGCCAAGAGCGGTCCTTACCGTTGGAGCAGCGAAGCAGATACAGGTAACTATAAATGATCGGAAGGTCGAACTCGTCGCCAATCAAAATTGGAAGGATGCCTTTACGGTTGAGGTTTCCGGGTTGCTGCAAGACGGCCCGAACCGAATTGAGGCCAGAGTATTTAACGACAATGGCCCACCTGCTTTATGGTTGCGGCTTACTGGCGATCAACTCTCACTTCGCAGCGACCCGAATTGGATTGCTTCCTGCGCAGGCTCGGCCTGGCGAGGAGCTGCTCTTGCCGCGTCACCAAGATTTCCGGGCCGGGGCAATTCGATTTATAGTAGCGAGCGAACCATAACTAGTCTCACGAAAGTCTGGCCGCTCTGGCTGCTGTTCGGAGCCGTCGGGCTTGTTTTTTGTGTGGGTGGCAGCTGGTGGCTTAATCGCCATCCCACAAACGTTACCTGGGTGACGGTCGTCATCGTTTTTGGTTTCGCTGGTTTGTGGCTGATTCTTCTTTGGCATAACGCGCGGATTCTCCCCGCGGTCGTTGGGTTCGATGCCTCGCACCATCTTAATTACATCAAGTATTTACAGGAATATCATCGTCTCCCCCTGCCCACCCAGGGAATGGAGATGTTCCATCCTCCGCTTTACTACATCGTATCGGCGCTTGTTCTTTCCTTATTCCATCTGTCTGCGACCGATCCTTCCGCAATTGTGGTGCTGCGCGCACTCACAATGCTCTTTGGTATCGGGCAGTTCGTTTTGGTCTTCGCGACTCTGCGACTGATTTTTCCAAATCGCCCAAACCTTCAACTAGTTGGCGGTGGCATGGCCGCTTTTCTGCCAATGCAACTCTACATGGCGCATTATCCCTCGAACGAGACCTTGGCCGCACTTCTTGTTTCCGCTTCTCTTTATTTTGCGCTTCGGATGGCAAAGACCGGCCCGGCAACGTGGAAAAGCTATAGTGTTCTGGGGCTGTTGATAGGTGCCGCGCTGCTAACAAAGGCGACCGCTGTCTTGGTAGTCCCGTTTATCGTTCTGGCTCTTGCCCGTCAGCTGGTCTGCGAGCGAGCGTCCGCCGCAAGGTGGGCCGGAGCACTCGGCAGCATGCTCCTGGTTGCGATTCTGATCTGTAGTTGGCACTACATCCGGGTTTCGCAGTACGGGAGCCCACTCGTCGGCGGCTCCGATCCCGTCACCGGCGTTTCCTGGTGGCAGGACGACGGCTATCACACCATCTCTTACTTCGCCCGCTTTGGGGAAAGCCTGGTCCACCCACTATTTAGCGCAACAGCATCATTCTTTGATGGGCTCTACTCTACTTTGTGGGGTGATGGATTATGCAGTGGAGTATCGGACTTAACGGTACGCCCGCCCTGGAACTATAGTCTGATGTGCGCCGGCTATCTCCTTTCGTTATTGCCTACTCTTCTTCTTTTAGTCGGCGCGATAACGTCCTTATGGCAACTATTTCGCGAGCCGCGTTCTGACATTTTTGTTTTCGTAGGTCTTTGCCTGGCGGTAGCCATGGCGCTGGTTTATTACAATCTTAAGGTCCCATGCTACGGCTCTGCCAAAGCATTTTATGGGATGAGCACTCTCGTCCCGCTCGGTTTCTTCGCAGCAGTCGGATGGAATCTTGTCACCGACGGAAGAAAGTGGCGTCAAATACCGGTCGCGATTGTGCTGGCGGTTTGGGCGATGAACAGCTTCGGTTCGTTCTGGATTTACGATCCAGTAGCACGACATGTCATCACCGCGACGCATCTTTCGGTAGGCAAAAATCCGGATGCGGCACTAACGGAAGCTAGAAAGGCGGTAACTGCCGATCCTTCCAATGCCGCAGCCAGAATAGCCCTGGCTACCACTTTGGACGACGTGGGACAATCCAGCGAAGCTCTGAAAGAGGCCGAGCATGCAACTGAGCTTGCGCCACTAGATGGCGGAACTCACCTGGAACTTGGGACGCTGTTGTTCAAGCAGAACAAGCTGGAGCGAGCGATTGAAGAAGCGCGCCTGGCCGTTGCTTACGCGCCGGAAAACGCGCACGCCCATTTGCTTCTGTTGGTTTCCTTGTTCTATCACAATGAGGATCCCATCGATCCGGCGCGCGAGGCACTGGCGGTTTCGCCTTATGATGCCGAGATCCATCATCTGCTGGGGGTAGCTTTGGCGCGAAAGGGAGAGTCAATGGAGGCTTTTCACCAACTAACTTACTATGTTCTCATTAGACCGGACCGGACCGAAGCACGGTCGGAGCTTCACCGTGCCCTGCTCGCGCTCATCAATTCTCCTGATGCTGCAAAGCTTCTTCACCAGGCAGCTTCCTCGATTCCGGATTCAACCGTCGTGCTGGACGAACTAGCATGGGTCTTCGCTACTCACCCAAGCGAGGAGTTACGTGACGGTCACGAAGCGGTGCGCCTCGCCGAGCGTGCTTGCGCTCTAACTAAACGGACCGACCCGCTCTTACTCGCAACTTTGGCTAGCGCTTACGCCGAGACCGGAAACTTCAGCGAAGCGACCAACACAATCCAGGAGGCCATTTCGAAAGCCCGTTCAAGCAATAACAACGATGCAATCGCGTTAGATGAAAAGCTTCTTGGTTTTTTTCAATCGAACAAACCTATTCGCCAAGATCCAAACTCGAGGTGACGAGGAATGACGGATTTGCTGCGTGCAACACTCCATTTACTCCGACATTCCAACAGGGCAATTCTTAGGGGACAGTATCCGGCGAAGCCAACTCGCTCTCGCTGAAATCAGCGCGCGCATCCAAATAAAGCAGAACAAACGCAATGCCGAGAATTGGCCGCAGGAGTGCCCGTACTAAGCTGGTGGTGGCCATGCTGCCGATTAACATGATATCGGCAACTTTTGGCGCATTCAGACCCTGCCACATTTTCATAATTTCTTCCGGTGACGAAGTCGAAATGCTCTGCAACTTCGGCAAGATCAGCGGGATTTCCGCGCCGGCGCTCAATCCAAGCACGATCAGGACCCAGAGGGAGACGAGTAAAGCGCCGCGCCAAACAGGGCGGGTCGACTTACGCGAGCGACGCTGGCTGCGGGCCAGTAGTTTACTTTCGCGCAACGCGTTGACGCCTTCGAGGTTCGAAATGTAAGCGGACTGTTGCCAGAAGAGAAAGTTCAGCCACAAACGCGCGACCATTATCACCTGCACCGCCAAAATCAGGAGCGCCAGGACAAGGGAGAGGATCGTTGGACCGTCGCTGGCAAGACTTAGGATAATCGCGACCGGAATAGCGGTACAAAGAAAATAACTCCCGTAAACGATGAGGCTGAGCCGGGCAAACCGGGGGAAAAAATTGGCCGCCCGCCGGAGCACTTCGCCCAGGCGTACTTTGCGTTCTTCCAGAACATCGACGGTGGCGATCTGAATGCCTGCGAGAAAGACCGGCCAATCTACCACCAGCGCGGTAAAAGCGATCAACGCAATGACCCTGGCTCGCGTCAGGCCGTTCCCTTCCGCTTGCGGGAAAATCCCATATGCTGGACTAGTCAGCTCGAGCACAAGCGTTGGGACTGCGATCAACAGAGTCAGAACGAAAAACGGCAGAAACGCTGACTTGTAGATGCGAAAACTGTCCCGAATGATTTCACCAAGGGTGCGCCGCCGCACCAACGGATGCCCTGTCTGCGCTGGCAGCGGTGGCGGGCCGAACAGCCCCGGAATGGTAGTCGCCTTGGTCCAGACGCTGTCCGCTTCGCGGCGCACCTCATTTGTCGGCAGCAAGCGGCCTTCCCGTTTCCAGTCGCCAAGCGTATCGAGGTCGACTGGCCCGAATTCCTTTTCGCCGACACGCACGAGCCATCGATCCGCCATAGGCAGACTTATCGCGAAACGACATTTCTGTCATCCCGAGCGGAAGCGAGGGACCTCGCCCAAGGTCGTAGATCACACAAAGCGGTTTGTGCAGCCATCGTCCACTCGTGAGGTCCCTCACCGTCTGCGCGGTTCGGGATGACGCTGATAAAAGTTGCTCTACCGCCTTTTTGAGCAGCACTCTCGACCACCCTCCAACGACTGCGTTTGAAATCCATCCAATCCAGTCAATCCTGTTTTCGTAGAATGAAACTGCTTTTGATCGACGGACATTATTACGTTTACCGCTCATTTTTCGCGATCCCGAACCTGAGCAACTCGCGCGGCGAACCGACCAACGCGATTTTCGGTTTCACCAAAACGCTCCGGCTGATGCTGAAACATTTGCAGCCGCAACTTGGGGCGGTCTTTTGGGACGAAGGTTTACCGCAGCGCCGAGTGGAACTGCAGCCGGCCTATAAGGAAACCCGCAAGGAAATGCCCAGGCCCATGATTCCGCAGTTGGACTTTATCCGGAGCACGATCACGCCATTGCTGGGATTTACCAACATCGCGTTGCCTGATACCGAAGCGGACGATTTGATGGGCTGTTATTCAATCGCGGCGTGCAAAGACGATACTGAGGTGGTGCTGGCGACAAATGACAAAGACCTTTATCAGCTCGTTGGCCCGTGCGTGAAA
>Ga0193714_1000005_pt1 | contig 27606 bp, 18 predicted proteins | sample U2m1metaG_FD_143039 | JGI IMG/M metagenome (GOLD analysis project Ga0193714, IMG submission 143039) | Soil microbial communities from a riparian zone of the East river system, Colorado, United States - U2m1 | ecosystem: Environmental > Terrestrial > Soil > Riparian zone | place: USA: East River... | reverse complement strand
TTCTATCGTTATACTATATCTTTTATATATATATATATATATATATATATATATACTAAGACTTATGGGATTTGAACCCATTTACTGGTGATTAAAAGTCACAGGTTTTGCCAGTTAAACTAAAGTCTCTTTTGATTAATATATATAAGGGTATGGAGGAATCGAACCCCGATATTTAAGATCTGCAATCAAAATGCAGTACCAACTGCTACATAACCTTTTATTTTTAATATTTAACTTTAATAGTTTAAATATTAACTTCTTGCAATAAATAATATTTATCACATTAATTTATATATATATATATATAAATTAATACTAATTTATATAATGATGAAGCTTACTAGTAGAAGTACTAGTTACAAGTTTATTTTTAGTGATATTAAAGAAACCAAATAAAATTAGTAATAGTAAATTACTACTAATTAAAGAAATATATGGTATTAATACATAGAAAATTAAACCTATTAATATATATAATGCATAATATGTTATAAGACCAGTATCTAGACTAGCAATATTTCTACTTAAATTAAGTAATCCTATTTCTAAACCATAAGGTCCTAATAATTCAACAGAACCTTTATCTATTACTTTAGTTGTTTGACCTCCTAATTTTAATATAATACCAGTAATATATTTATTATAAAAAAGTTCAATTAAGAAACGTTGATTAAAAAAACTAAATACGTTATAACCAAAAGTAGAAAATTTAAAACGTAGAAGTAATTTAGGTAAAAATTCAGACATTATTATAGAAAATATACTTAATAATATAGTAAATATTAAAGGTAATAATTTAAAAATAGTAGGAACAGCAAACTCAGTATCAAGCATTATTTCATGTGAAGTATGAATAAATAAACTATTATCTGCAAAAAAACCAGAACCTAATCCTATGAAAATATCTTTAGTTATATAACCAAAAAATATAGAAAAAATGGCTAAAATAATTAAAGGTAAACTCATGAAAATATCTCCTTCATGGGCTTGTTTATAATTAATTAAAGGTCCATTAGGATTAGTTAAAAAAGTTAAATATAAAACTTTAACTGAATATAATGTAGTAAACATAGCACCAATAGTAGCTATAAAATAGACAACAGTACTAGAAAAATAAAATTGACCATATGATGATTCAAGTATAAAATCTTTAGAATAAAATCCAGTCATGAATGGAAAAGCTACTAAACTAAGAGAAGCTATTAACATAACTGAATAAGTTAAAGGTAAAAATATTCTTAATCCACCATATTTTCTAAAATCTTGATTATCAGCTACAGCATGTATTACAGCACCAGCACCTAAGAAAAGAAGACCTTTATAAAAAGCATGGTTAATTAAATGGAATAATGCAATGTTATATGAGGATAATCCTACAGCAATTACCATCATACCTAATTGACTCATGGTAGAATAAGCTATAACTTTTTTAATATCTTGTTGAAATAAACCTATAAGAGAACTAAATATAGTAGTAATAGCTCCTGTTCATAAACATAGTATTAAAACAGTAGAACTATATTCTATTAATGGAGATGCTCTCATTAATAAATATACACCTGCTGTTACCATAGTAGCAGCATGAATTAATGCAGAAACAGGTGTAGGACCTTCCATAGCCATTGGTAATCAAACATGTAATCCAACTTGAGAACTTTTAGCCATAGCACCTATTAATAAACATATACCAATTATAGTAACAATATTCTCATTTATATATGGAGCTAATGAAAATACTGTAGAATAATCTATATTCCCAAGAGACCATAATATAGCAAACATACCTATTGTTAAAAAGCAATCACCCACTCTATTTGTTAAAAAAGCAGACATAGAACTTTGATTTGCAGCTATTCTAGTAAATCAAAAACTTACTAGAAGATATGAACAAATTCCTACTCCTTCTCAACCAACAAACATTAATAAAAAGTTATTAGCTGTAACAAGTATTATCATCATAAAGGTAAATAAACTTAAATAACTAAAAAATCTTTGATTATGTGGATCGTTACTCATATAACCTATTGAATATATATGTACTAAAGAGGATACTATTAATACTGGAATTAACATAGATACTGTTAAAGAATCAAAATGAAAACTTCATAATACATTAAGTGATTCTGAATCAATTCATCTGAATAATTTTATAGATACAGATATATTATTTAAACCTACTTCAATAAAAGCTAATATGGCAATCAATGTAGTTATTATTACAGAACTACATGTTATTATTTGTGCTCCTTGTACTCCGATTTTTCTACCAAAAAACCCGGAAATAATTGATCCTAATAAAGGTAAGACAATTATAGCTAAATACATTATTTATATTCTATCGCAATACTTCCTCTTAATCTATAAAAAGCTACTAGAATACCTAGGCCTATTGCTGATTCTGCACCAGCTATTGCTATAATATATATAGCAAATGTTTGACCTAATATATCATCAAAGCTAAGTGAACTTATCAATATTAGAATTGTTATAGATAATAACATTATCTCTATAGAAATAAGCATTAATATTATATTTTTTCTATTTAAAACGAATCCCAAAATTCCTATTAAGAAAAGTATAAGTGACAAATTCATTATTTGAATTAATTTTTTTTTTATTTAAATATAACTACATAAAATATATGCATAAATATACCAAAATTAATTAATTATTTTAATTAAATAAATTTATTTTAAGTATAATAAGAAATTTATTTATTCTATCATAATAGTAGGTAATAATAAATGTATTTATTAATATATTAATACTAATATCCATAATATATAAGAGATGTTACTGAATAATGTAATCCGTCTAATATAGGAGCTGGATATATACCTAATACTACTACAAATACAGTTAATGTTAATAAAATAAAGAATTCACGTTTATTTAGATCTGGTATACTAATTTGGAATCATTTAGATAAAGATCCTCCAAATGCTATACGATTAAACATAAATATAGTATATCCAGCAGAAAATACAATTGAACTACTAGCAATAACACCTAATAATGGTAATCTTTCAAATATACCATATAAAGACATAAATTCACCTACAAAATTTAAAGTAAGAGGAACACCACAATTACCTAGTGATAATATAAAAAATAAAATAGAAAATAAAGGCATTACTTGAGTAATACCTCTATAAAAAGTAATTAATCTAGTAGATGATCTATCATATAAAATACCTCCAGCACAAATAAATAAACCAGAAGACACAAAACCATGAGCTAAACCTAAAGTAATACCACCCTCTATACCTTGAATTGTATTACTAAATACCCCTAAAAGATATACAGCAGCATGACACACAGAAGAATAAGCAATAAGTTCTTTAACATCAATAGTTCTTAAAGTACTAAGACTGGCATATATAATAGTTATAACACCTACAAGATATATTATGTAAGTATAATCTAAAGAAGCTTTAGGTAATAAAGGTAGAATTAATCTAAATATACCATATAAACTTAATTTTAAAACTATAGCAGCTAAAATTATACTACCACCTAATGGCGATTCAACATGAGCTTTTAAAAGTCAAGTATTTAAAAAAATAGTAGGTGTTTTAATAGCAAAAGCTATAAATATACCATAAAATAAAAATAACTGTGTTGAGTAATTAAAATTAGTTTTATATAAAGCATCAAAATCCGTAGTTCCCATTATAGAAGACATTGTAAGAATAGATAATAATAAAAATAAAGATCCTAGTAATGTATATAAAAATAAATAAAAACTAGCTCTTACTCTATTACTAGAACCAAACAATCCTATTAATATGAATAAGGGAGGTAATATACTTTCGAAAAAAATATAAAATAATAATATATCTAATACTAAAAAAACAGCTAATAATAGAGTTTCTAATAATAAGATTATTATTACATACGATCTAATATTCTCAGTAATTGAAGTTCAATTAGATAATAAAGAAATAGGTATAATAATAGTTGTTAATAATACAAAATATATTGATAAACCATCTAAACCTAAATAAAAATCAAAAGAATTTATTTGATGATATTCTTGTACAAATTGAAATTGATTAGAGCTAAAATCAAATAATATAAATATAACTAAAGAAACAATTAGATTTATTATAGATGTAGTTAAAGCAATAAATTTAATTTGTTTTATTTTCCTATCAGATAAATAATCATAAAATGTACTGATAGATATAACGAATATACCTAATATAGGTATTAACAATAAGAATAAAAGTAACATAATATACAGTTATATATACTAATATATATATATATATATATATATATTATATATCCCGCACCCATTTTCATATAGTTATATTTACTTAATATAACTATATCATAGTTATTAATATAGATTATATTAGTAATATATTTTAGTAGTAACGTAACACCATATATATCTATATGGTTTAATATTAATAAAAATATTAATAATATTTTTATTAAATTTATTATTAATTATAATAATAATATGTTAGTAGGTAATATATTACAACTATATATTATACAAGGTATTAGTATAATAAAAGCTATTACTAAAGGTAATAATATAATTCAACAATAAGACATTAGTTGATCAAAACGTATTCTAGGGAAAGAAGCTCTAACTCATATAAAAACAAAAACCATAATACAAGTTTTTAATCCTAAAATCATACCATATAGTATACCTTCTATAAATGGATTATATAAAAAATTATTTTGATAAAAATCAAAATCTATATATTGTAATATATAAACTAAAAACTTAAAATCCATAATATAACCACCTAAAAATAATATACTAGTTAAAATACAAATTAAAATTATGCTAGCATATTCAGCTAAAAAGAAAAATACAAAAATAACTGCAGCATGTTCTGTCATAAAACCACTAACAAGTTCAGATTCAGCCTCAGCTAAATCAAAAGGAGCTCTATTAGTTTCAGCTATAGATCCTAAAAAAAAAATAATAAATATTGGAAATAATGGTACTAAAAATCAAATAGCTCTTTGAGATTCAATATTTACAGTCAAACTTAAACTACCAGTTAATAAAATAACAATTATTATAGCAGAACTTAAAATTAATTCATAACTAATCAATTGAGCTGTACTTCTAAGTGAACCTAAAAAAGCATATTTAGAGTTAGCAGATCAACCTGCTAATAATATACCGTAAGTAGACAATGAAGATACTGCTAACATATAAAGTATACCTAAATTAAAATCAGTTACAGCTAAACCTGGTCCATATGGTATTACTGCATAACCTAATAATGAAAAGATTAAAGTTATTATTGGACCTAGGAAAAACAATACTAAATTAGCTTGTGTAGGTGATACATATTCTTTTAAAAGAAGTTTTAAAGCATCAGCAAATGCCTGTAAAAGACCATAATAACCTACTATGTTAGGTCCTATTCTTCTTTGCATACTAGCCATTGTTTTTCTTTCAGCTATAGTTACGAAAGCTACAGTTAATAAAACTGGTATAATTACTAATATAACTTCTATAATTGAAATAAATGTAGGTGTATATAACAAAAATTAGTGATTTAAATATTTGTTTTTCTTAAAAACAAAAATAAAGCTAAATTAAATGCAATAGATATTATAATATTATATTAAATAATATAAAATATATTAAGTTAGAGATATATTAGGATGTTATAAATTATTTTTCTAAAGAAAAATTTAATTAATGTTCTTAATACTATTTATTTATAAAAAAATAGGATTAATTTTTTATATTAAAATATTACTTATTATTACTTTTATATAATACAGTATTACAATAAATAATAGTATATATATATATATATATACTAAATAACGTATAATAGTAAGAATGCCATCATTAAAGCAAATAATCCTGTAGCTTCTGCAAAAGCAAAACCTAAAATAGCATATGAAAATAGTTGTCCTCTTAATGAAGGGTTTCTAGCAACACCTAAAATTAAAGCACCGAAAACCACACCTATACCTACACCAGCACCTATTAAACCTGTTGTAGCTAAACCTGTACCTATAATTTTTGCAGCTTGTATCATTTATTTTATATAATTCATTTTTGTAGATAGGAAACCTATAACTAATTTAAAATACTTATTTTTTTTTAGATTAAATTATATTTAAAGCCAAATATTAATGCAATATAATATAAAACTAAAAAATAATTTTTTATATTAAAAGAAGTAAATTACATTTATAAGACGCGTACAAGACTTGAACTTGCATTCTTTGTGTCCGTAGCACAATGCTATAACCATTAAGCTAACGCGTTTATTAAAAGTAACTTGTAGTTAAAATGAATTAATTAGAGCCCTTAAGATGAATCGAACATCTATAAAAATATTAACAGTATTTCGCTCTACCTTTGAGCTATAAAGGCTTAAATAAAAAAAAAAGAACCAAATATAATAATACTCTTTTCTTACAATCTATCTTGATAAGTAAACATAATCAATTTTACTTCTTTTACCTATTATTTCCTTTTTAATATTATTATCGTTTTGTTTGGTATTTTGATTAAAATATTTTATATTTTTAATATCAATTAATGAGGGGCATAACTAAAAAAATTTTTTTTTAGTAAATAACAATTATATAAAAGCAAAATATAAATTATTTATATTTAAATAATAATTAACATATTAATAAATATAAAAGAATCTTATCCAAGGTTTGAACTTGGGTCTAGATATTAGAAGTATCCTGCTCTACCATTAAGCTAATAAGATTTATAAAATTAAGATAATTAATCTTATCTTTTTTTTAGTATTCTAAGATCATACAATTTATTTTAAACAATTATTGATCTGATATTTATATAAATAATAATCCTATCTTAAGTATATATAAACTATTATATAGTTTATATATACTTAAGATTTTGTATTTAATGTTACTAAACTACTTTGTAAAGGTAAACTTACAAATGCATGAGGTTTAGGCGGACTTGATAAACATCATTCTAAAGAATTATAAACTTTATTTACAAGAATTTGTAAAGAATCACTATAGAATTGTGGTATTAATCAAGGATATCTTGATGTAACTTTACCTTCGGTTAATTGTATATAAAGTATGTATAAAAATAATCAAGTTGCTACAACTGATACAATAGAACCAAAACTACTTACTGAATTTCATCCTGCAAAAGCATCAGGATAATCACTAATTCTTCTAGGCATTCCTTGTAAACCTAAGAAATGTTGTGGGAAGAAAGTAAGATTAACTCCAATAAATAAAATTCAAAAATGAACTTTACCTAATCATTTATTATAATCTAATCCTAATATTTTAGGGATTCAAAAATATCATGCGCTAAATAATGCAAATACAGCTCCCATAGATAAGACATAATGGAAATGAGCTACAACATAGTAAGTATCATGGAAAGCAATATCAAGAGATGCATTAGCTAAAATAACACCACTTACGAATAAAGGTTCATTAATTTTCTAATCTTTCATAACTAAAAATAAGATTTTTATATACTTTACCTGAAAGAGCGTACTTTTTTATAGTATTATGATTTATTGATCAAGCTCTTCCAGCATCTGTTACTCCATTATATTTACCTAAAAACTTCTTATTTTTATCATAAACAAATATCCCTTTTAGAATATGTTTACTATTTAAAATATCCAACACTAATCTATCACATTCTGGTGAATGTATATCAGATATTAAAGGTGTATCTGATATATTATATGGTACATTACTTAAATATCATTCCCCTCTAAATATTGTTTTATCTTTAATAATACTAACTAATGTATTATGATTTGATTGGATCCTTCTATATAAAGTTCCAACTGAAGGAAAAACAACTAACAATACTTTAAAATAATTGTAAATATAAACAGGATAAGATGAATTAGCTTCAATCATTCTTACTTTACTTTCAACTGAATGTTGTTTATTATAAAAAGGATTGTTTTCACCTGTTAAAGCTCTTGTTATTAAAGATTTAGTTTTATCTGAATGTGTTCTATTTTTAGCTAATTGAGATAACAATTCCTTTGTTTCTTCTGTATGTTTATAACCTAAAGAAGAATAACCTTGTTTTAATACATTATAATAAGGTAACAAAGATGTTATATAAAAAGTTTCTCTAAGAGTTAAATATTCAGGTTCAACATATTCTAGAATTAAAAGAGTAAAATTATATTGATCATATCTAAGTAAAGCTCTTGAAATAGGCATATTATTATTACTAGCACTTTTTAAAAAAGAAATATTAAGATAATTTTTCATTCTAGAAGCTATATTTATAGAACTTCCTATATAAAAATGACCATTTATATTATTATATAATACATAAACAGCAGACTTGTCTGCTTCATTTTTTATTATAATAGGTCTATCCTTTTTAAAACTATTATAAACTTGTACAGGTTTTATAAATTTAAATTTATCATCATCCTTAAAATTAAAAGGATTAATTAGATCAGAGTTAGAGTTAGAGTTAGAGTTAGAGTTAGAGTTAGAGTTAGAGTTAGAGTTAGAATAATTTTTAATAAAACTTGGAATATAGCTATTTAAATAAATTAATGAACGTTTTATTACATGGACTATATCTTCTCATAATAAATTATGAGGATCACGTGTAGTCTCTGAGGTTCCTACTAAGACATTATTAAAAAATAAGGTCTGTTGGTTACCTGCTGATTGTTCAAAATTATACATTGTCACTGATATTTTTAAGTAAATACCTAGTAGCATAATTGTTAGAAGTTCCCAGCATATGGTGATCTTTAAAGGGAGAGCCAAGTGGTTGTATAATAACCCTCCAACAGTAAACATAAATACAAAACCTAAAGCAAATAACATAGAAGGTGTTAACTGAAGTGATCCACCATAACATGTAGCTAATCAACTAAATATTTTAATACCTGTAGGTACTGCAATAATTAAAGTAGCAGCTGTGAAATAAGCTCTTGTATCTATATCCAAACCAACAGTATACATATGGTGACTTCATACAACAAAACCTAAAACACCAATAGACATCATTGCATATACCATACCTAAATATCCAAATACATTTTTATTAGAACTAGCTGAAATAGTAGTACTAATTATACCAAAACCTGGTATAATTAAAATGTAAACCTCTGGATGACCAAAGAATCAGAAAAGATGTTGATATAAAATAGGATCACCACCACCAGCTGCTTCAAAGAATGATGTATTAAAATTTCTATCTGTTAAAACCATTGTAATTGCACCGGCTAGCACAGGTAAGGATAATAATAGTAAAACTGCTGTAACTACAACAGCTCATCCAAATAAAGCTAATTTGTGTAGTTTTATACCAGGACTTCTCATATTTAATATAGTTGTTATGAAATTCATTGCACCTAATAAACTACTTATACCTGCTAAGTGTAAAGCAAAAATAGCTAAATCTACACTAGGTCCACTATGACTCTGTATTCCTGCTAATGGTGGATAAAGAGTTCAACCTGTTCCAACTCCATTTTCTATAATACTAGCAAATATAAATAACAATAAACTAGGTGGTAATAATCAATAACTTATATTATTAAGTCTAGGAAATGCCATATCTGGTCCTCCTACTAATAATGGTAATAAGAAATTACCAAATCCTCCTATCATAGCAGGCATAACCATAAAAAATATCATAACGATAGCATGTGCTGTTATAATACTGTTGTATAATTGATTATCTGCTATATATTGTATTCCTGGTCCTGATAGCTCTAATCTTATTAAAACTGAATAAGCTGTACCTATCAAACCTGAAAATAAAGCAAATATTAAATATAAAGTACCAATGTCTTTCGCATTAGAAGATAAAAATCATCTTTCTGTTCATAATGATATAGATCCTATTGTTAAAAATCTATTTGATTTATCTTTTGATATTTTATTGTTATTTGCTATAGCAGTATATTTAATATGATGGGAACCTATCATATAAACATAGAAAAGTAATATCTATTTTTTTTTTAAGAATATATTAAATTATTCTTATAATTATTATTTATATAATAATAATAAATTATAGACTTTTTTTTAATTTAAAAAACTAATCTTAGATAGTAAGAATTTAAATATAGTTAATATAATTTAATTATATAAATAAATATATTTAAGAACCTCAATAATATATAGATACAAAAAGGAATAGTCATACAACATCAACAAAATGTCAATATAAAATACCAGATTCTAGACCAAGGTGGTGATTATCTGTGAAATGATAAGCTAATACACGTCAGAATCCTACAGTAAGAAAAGCTGTACCTATCATTACATGTAATCCATGGAAACCAGTACCAAAAAAAAAACAAGATCCATATGCTCCATCTGAAATAGTGAAAGAAGAAACTGTATATTCTATACCTTGTAATGCAGTAAATACAATAGCTAATATTATTGTAAATATTAAACCATATAATGTACCACTTCTATTACCTTGTATTAAAGAATGATGAGCATAAGTAACTGTAACACCTGATGATAACAATATTACTGTATTTAATAATGGTAATTCAAATGGATTAATTGATTCTATACCCATAGGAGGTCATTGAGCACCTAATTCTATGTTAGGCGATAACGCACTATGAAAAAAAGCTCAGAATATTGCTAAAAAGAAAAGACCTTCAGATACTATAAATAAACCTACACCCATATTTATACCTCTTTGTACAGATAATGTATGATTACCTAAATAAGTCCCCTCTGATATTACATCACGAAATCATAATGACATAGAACTAATTACTGTTATAAAAGCTAACATAAAAAAATATTCTGCATTATTAAAACTATGTACTGTTAAAACAAACGTAGTAGTTAAAGTTAGTAAAGCAATACAAGTAAATATAGGTCATGGTGATGGAGATACTAAATGAAAAGGATGAGCCTGAAATTTACTTCTAATTAAATTTGTCATTTTTTATTATATTATTTAATCTTTTTAAATATAAAATATATTTATTATTTTTAATAGTAAATTTTAATGTTTAAGTAAAAAAAATTTTTTTTTTAATGTAAAGCATATAGATAATTAAAAATTTTGCCTTTTTTGCTTTTCTATTTATTTATAGGGAATAAGAGATTTGAACTCTTAACCTTCCGCGTGTAAAACGGTTGTTCCACCGTTGAACTAATTCCCTTTATTTTAATTTTTTTTAATATGATTAACTATGTAACTATTTATACTAAACTTAAATAGAACTTAATTTTTTTGTTTTATTGTTATAACAATAGCACCTACCATAGCTAATAATAATATAATAGAAGTTATTATTAATCAAATAGAATAATTAGTATACATTATATTTCCTAAACTAGATATGTGTGTAGTTTCTGCTAAATTACCATCTCATAATTTTGATGTTACAAATGATATTTCATTATTGTCATTTAAAAATTTAAAAACATTATTAAAATAATTTGTATTATTATATAACATATTATTAAATGTTGTGTTTAAATTTTCAGTATAACTAGTATATGCTGCTATACTATATGGTAATATTTCATATATAGGAGTATAAAATAATATAGATATTATAATAGCTAAAGGTATAGTATTATTAGTAGAACTCAATAATTCAGAAACTCTAACATTTATTAACATTAATATAAAAAGAAATAATATTGAGACAGCACCTACATATACTAGTAAATATGATATACCTATAAAATTTAAACCTAACATTATTAAATAAATTGATACACTTAAAAATAAACCTATTAAGAATAAAATAGATACTATAGGATTTTTACTAACAATAACAAATACACCACATAATATAGAAAGTAAAGAAAGAAAATCCAAAATTTCAACTCTATAACCATTAGTATAAGTTTCATTTAAAATAAAAATACTATTCACCATACTATTATACTTACATCTATCTCATTATATATATATATATATATACTAAACATTAAATAATAGTTTAAGAGATAAAAATGAGAACATTAAACTAAAAATATAATTTTGTTTCAATTAAAAAAAATAATAAATTGAATTATATTCATATATATTTAGATGCGTACAAGACTCGAACTTGTATTTTTCTTTGTGTTTATATTGCAACACAATGCTATAACCCTTAAGCTAACGCGTTTATTAAATTTATTTAGATATTATATCTATATAAAATATATAAAAAATATTAATAGGAAGAAAAGGAATTGAACCTTCGGTAACTTAATGTTATTGAGTTTACAGCTCAACCCGTTTACCAACACACGGAACCTTCCTTATATAAATAGGGGGGGGTATTGTTAATTATTATTAATCCCGTGCAACTTCCACTACACGAACCGTATTTCGACTTAACACTAATTAGAGTCATGCATACGAAGATTAGAGGTTAACAAATATAAATCTAATTTTCCATATTTATGTTAATCTTTAACCAAACTTATTGCACATACTCCTTTCAGCGCCTGACGAGTAGTTAGTACCTATCTGAGATTAAATTCACCGTGACATGGTGATTCACGATTACTAGTAATTCCTTTTTCATGTAGTCGAGTTACAGACTACAATTTATATTATATCTTATTTTAATGGATTAGCTAAAATTCTCATTTTTGCATCCTTTTGTATAAGCATATGTGGCACGTCTATAGCCCATAATATTTAGGTCATGTTGACTTGTCTTAGTCCCTTTTATCATTTCCAATATAGCGGCGAACTACTTTATAAAAAATATATCACAAATAAAGCAAGGGTTTACGTTAATTTAATGGAACTAACCAAAATCTCACGACATTAACTGAAGACAGCCGTGCAACGCTTGTATTAAATAAATAATATTCAAATTATGGTAAGGTTTTTCGTGGGTCATCGAATTAAATAACATACTTCACTACTGGTTTCAGAAACGGTCTAATGATTTCAGTTTCTGCGTTGCCACATTACTCTTGAGGTGGAATGCTTACACTTTTATTTATAAACTAAAAATTAATCTAGTTTATGGCATTCAGAATTCTCTGCCTGAACTACTAGGGTATCTAATCCTGTTTGCTACCCAGGCCTTCGTCCCTCAACGTCAGTTATTACATAGAAGGTTGCTTTCGCCATTACCAGTCCTTAAAGTATTAAAAAATTTCATCTCTACACTTTAAATACTCACCTTCTCACATAAAACTCTAGTAAATCCGTACCTTTTTGGCTAGATATACCGTCTAGGTACCCTTTAAACCTATTAAAGATGAATAACACTAGTCTTTCACGTCTTACCGCGACTGCTGGCACGTGATTTGGTCAAGACTTATAGATAAAAAATTGTCATAATCATTATTTTATCTAGAACTTTATTCGATATAATCGATATTATATTAATTATTAGTTAATATAATTAGCTAATGCTATACATTCTTCCAAATTAATGGTTCAGCCGTTAGGCTATTGACCAATATTCCTCACTGCTGTACTATACGTATTGGGCTTTTTTCAGACCCAATGTGGTCGATCAACCTTTCGGTTTCGACTACGGACTTTTAAGCTAGTTAAGCCATTACCTTAACTACTACTTATCCGAAATATTTATTAACATCTTAAAGCGGTATTTAATTTCCTTTCTTTTTTTTTTTATAAGGGATTTTCCCTTACTTTAAGGCAGCCAAAATATTATATACTCACCTGTACACCACTCCTAATTATTAAAATATAATTAGACGTTCGATTAGCATGTGTCAAGCATTTGGACAGCGTTCATTCAGAGCCATCATCAAACTCAGCTTAATTTGATTCATGTTCTTTTTTTTTATTTACTTTAAAAGAATAAAAAAGTTAATGGTTAATGAACCAACCATTCCTAATATGTTTTATGTTTATTTTAGTATTTAAATAAATAAACAAATTTTTAAATATATAATATTGAAGGATACATATAAGCCAATTTATGTTATTGCATATTGATCTAAATAAAAACTTAAAAATGAGTATATTAGTTCGCAATCGTATTATACTAAAAATAATTTTTTTCATAATAAATGAAATTATTTAATTTTATTTATTTGTAATATGATTTATTTTTTCTATTATTTACTAAGATTTTAATCTTTATATATATATATATATATATATATACATTTTTTCATTAAGCATTGGACTTTCCTATAATATTTTATAAAAAAAATACTAAAAATAAGGTACTATTTACTCTTATTATGTATTATGCAATATGTATCACAATTTTTACATTTATAAAAAGCTACATTCTATAAATTATTAAATTTAATTTATATAAGTTAAGGTATTTTAACTAATATTATTATAACTACTATTTATATTACATACAAATACTTATTATTAATCTTTAAAAATAATAAAAATTATAATAATAATAATAATTTTATTATTTACTTATATAAAGAATATAATATATTCTTTATATTAATGTAAATCCATAGCATCTTTAATATAAGAAGAAGTCAATACCACAAACACTTGTGCTTGAATAAAAGCTATACCTAGTTCTAATCCTGAAAATGCAATAATAAAGGCTAAAGGTATTAAACCTAAAAAAAAGAATATGAAACCAGATGTCATTATATTATATGTAAATCCACTTAGAATATTTAATAGCATATGACCAGAAAGAATGTTAGCACCTAATCTTAGACCAAGGGATATATTTCTAGATAAATATGATATAAATTCTATTAAAACTAATAATGGTAACAAAGCTAAAGGACAACCTGCTGGTACAAATAAAGAAAAGAATTCTAAACCATGTTTTTGAAAACCTAAAAATGTTGCACCTAAAACTACTGTAAAACTAATTGAGAATGTTAATATAAAATGAGAAGTTGAAGCAAAACTATAAGGTACTAACCCTATTAAATTATTAACTAAAATAAAAATAAATAAAGTATATATAAAAGGAAAATATATTTGTCCTTTTTTTGCATTTATTTGATTTATTACAATACTATGTACTGTTGCATAAATTGACTCCTGACTTATAGATCAAGAATTTGAAACAACTTTATTATAATTTGTAGCTAATACATTTAATAATAAAATTATTAAAGTTGCTATTATTAAATAAAGACCTATATTAGTTATAGCTAAATTTATATTACCTAATATAGGTGCATTTAAACATAATAAATCTCTAACTTCAAATTGGTCTAAAGGACTGGCTACTATTGTAAATTTATCTACCAACATCATTTGAGATTTTTTTTTCAAGAATATTTTTTAAAATAAGTATATTAATATATATATATATATATATTAATATACTGTATAGATTATACTAAATTAACAAAATTTTTAGATGAATTAGCTAAACTATTATTATAGTTAGCTAATTCTACTAAGCTATTTTCTAGTAAACTAATTAAAGGCACTAATATTAAAAAATATAAAAAATAAAGTATTGTTGATATTTGTCCAAATTCTATAAATGGAGATTCAACATGTTTAGATCCTAATAACATTAATATTATGAAATTAGCCACAAAAACAAAAAAGGCTATTTTACTTAAAGGTCTAAATTGTATACCTCTTGATCTAGACATATCTGTTAAAGGCATAATTAATAATATTAAAATAGCAGAAAACATAGCAATAACACCTAATAATTTATTAGGTATAGATCTTAATATAGCATAAAAAGGTAAAAGATATCATTCAGGCACTATAGCAGGAGGTGTTTGCATTGGATTAGCTACAACGTAATTTTCACTATCCCCTAATAAATTAGGCATATAAAAAACGAAAATAGATAAAACTAAAATGAAAATAAAAATAGTAATTAAATCTTTAAATATATAGTAAGGAGCAAAAGGTAATCTATCATAATTACCAGACACACCTAAAGGATTACCCGATCCTGCGCTATCATGTAATGCTATTAAATGCATTAAAGCTAGAGCAGCTAATACAAAAGGTAATAAATAATGTAAAGAAAAAAATCTATTTAAAGTGGCATTATTAACACTAAATCCTCCTCAAATAAACTCAACTATATCCTGTCCTACTCAAGGTATAGCACTCATTAAATTAGTTATAACTGTAGCACCTCATAAACTCATTTGACCATATGGTAATACATAACCTAAGAAAGCTGTTGCCATCATTAATATAAATATAACAGTACCTATAGTTCAAACTAATGTTCTAGGTGTTCTGTATGATCCATAATATAAACCTCTTCCTATATGTAAATAAACTAAAAAGAAAAAAGCTGAAGCTGTATTAGAATGTAAATAACGAATTAATCAACCATTATTTACATCACGCATAATATGCTCAACTGAATTAAATGCTTCTAATACACTAGGGTTATAATGCATAGCTAAAGTTACACCTGTCGCTATTTGTATAATTAAACAAAAAGCTAATAAAGAACCGAAGTTTCATAAATAACTTAAATTAGATGGTTGTGGTGAATCTATAACATAAGAATTAACCATTTTTAATAAAGGATGACTTTTAAAAATACGCATTTTATATTATTTTTTATAATTGTGTTTATATTTTGTTTGATATAATATTATTATAATTCTAGTAATCAATAATATATTATACAAAAAAGTATAAGTATATATATGTATTATATATTCTATATAATTAATACTAGTAGTCTTATCTTTATATTTAGATTAACTTAGACTTTATTTTAAATATACTTAAATTATAATTAATATTTATAATTTACTTATAAAAAGACGTGTTATAAATAATTGTAGTCTATTAGGTAATATATATTTTGAAAAAATATATATCATTAATACTAATAATATGAAAGCAAATATTACTTGATTTAAAAAGAAAAAAGGTACTAATTGTGGCATTATATTTACTACTATTTAATATATCTAGATACTAACAATATATTGTTTATGCATCATTATTTAATTAAAAATAAAGGTTTTAAATAAAAAAAACTTAGACTTTTTATAATTAGTCGTTATAATAATATTACTAAAAATTTTATAATGAAATATATATATATATATATATATAAATATATTATATTGTTAATATTATTGTTCAGCTAATCATGATAAAAATTTTTCGATAGATACTGATTCTATTACAATAGGCATAGAACTGTGTAATACACCACAAATCTCTGAACATTGTCCATAGAATACACCTTCTCTATTTATAAGAACAGATAATTGATTTAAACGACCAGGATATGCATCACATTTTATACCTAAAGCAGGACAAGCAAAACTATGTATTACATCTGCAGCAGTAACAATAAATCTAATATGTGTTAATTCTGGTAAAATAACTCTATTATCTACCTCTAGCATTCTTAAAGCTCCATCTTCTAAATCAGATTCTGGTATTATATATGAATCAAATTCAATAAATTCTTCATCATTATTTAAAAAGTCTGGGTATTGATAACTTCAATATCATTGGTGTCCTTCGGCTAATACAGACATCGCTGGATCACTAACTTCATCCATTAAATATAATAATTTAAAAGATGGGAAAGCTATAAGTATTAAAATTAAAGCTGGTGTAATAGTTCAAATTAATTCTATTAATGTACCATGGTTTAAATATTTATGTGATATAGGTGATTTTACATTAACAAAATTTATTATTATTGAAACTATTATTCAACCTACACCAAATAATATTATTAATAAATAAAACATGATATTATCATGTAGTTCTATTATTCCTTCCATTTGTGGTGAAGCACTATCTTGAAAATATAAACCTCAAGGTTTTGGTGAATCACAATATTCATAAATATTTGTTATTAATAAAGTAAGCATTATATAAATATAGTTAAGTGTTGATTACCTAATAAAAGTAATTATATTACAATAATTAGGAATTGGATTATATTATTTTTTTTTAAAGTTAAATCCGTCATTTATCTTTTTATAATATTAAAGATAATTTCTTTTAACAATACTTTGTAATAAAATATATACAAAATAATAAGTTAAAATTAGACACTAATGAACAGTATTTTTTTTTCGAAGTTTATATACTATTATATATATATATATAATAATAATTTAATTTTTATTATTTAAAGATTGAGTATAAGTTCAAATATCTTTGATTTTATTCTCATAAATATTTGTATTATTTATATCTGTACTTTGTCTTGAACTAATTTTTAAGGCACCTTTACCTAATTCAAAAATAAATCCTATAGTAAGAACTATTAATAAAACAATAAGAATAATTAAACCATAAATAGAATTAATATAAGCACTAACAAGATAAGGATAAACTAATAAAATTTCTAAATCAAAAAGTAAAAATAGTATAGCATAAATGAAAAAAGAAATATGAAATTGAGTTCTATTTTGATGAAGAAATGAATAAAAACCACATTCAAAAGGTGATGATTTTTCGTTATAAGGGTTATGAGGAGCAAGTATTAAATTAACAGCTAATAAAATAAAAGCTAATAAAGGAATTAAAATAAAAAAAAATGTTATGCTAGTCATTTAAGGATTAAATAATATTAATGCTAATATATTAGCCATACTTAATCATTCTTGAGGATTTAATATAAATAACAATATAACTAAAGTTAAAATAGATATAGTAATAGTTAAAGAACTAGATAATATAATGTGCTCAATTTTATATATTACTTGTTTAACATGTGTATTTTTATAAAATATGTTACCAAAATATCTACAATACATTAACATTATATTGACTTTATAATCAGATTTATCAAAAAATATTTGTTTTACAATAGCCAAATAATAAACAGCACTAATAACACTAGTTAATATAGCTACTAAAGTTATAAAAATATAACCATTATCTAAAGCGGCAGATAAAACCATTTGTTTAGCAAAAAATCCAATTAAAGGAGGTATACCTACAAAAGAAAATATAGTTATAGTTAAACTTAAAGCTAATACTGGATTTACAAAAAAATAACCTTTTAATTGACTAATTAATTGTATAGGTGATAGATTTTTGTCTATTAACTTATTAAATTCTTTATCATCTTTACTATCATTAACATAATAAAAAAGAGAAAATCCTATAGTAACTAATAAAATAAATGCATTTAAATTAGAAATAGAATACTGCATTAAATAAAAAATAAATGCTTGTATAGATTCTATACTATTAATACTTAAAGCTAATAATATAAAACCTACATGTGATATTGTACTATATGCAAATAATCTTTTTATTCTAAACTGAGTTAATCCTACTATTGTACCGATTATTAAAGACAATAAAGAACTTAATAATAAACCAGATGTTCAATTAAATTGAAAACCAAATAATGAATTGTTAGTATAATGTACTAATTCTAATAAAAATATAAATATTGATATTTTAGCTATAATAGCTACAAATGTAGTAACTATTGTAGGTATTGCATCATAAACGAAAGGAGATCAAAAATGAAAAGGAGCAGCAGAAATTTTAAATAAAAATCCTATAGACATTATAAGAAGAGAAATATTTATATAATAAGGTTTATATCAATATAAAATACTATTAGTGTTATCGTTAAACATATCAGATAAACTAGTTATTACATATAAACCATCAAGATTAGTAGTACCTGAGTTTGCATATAACAAACATGTACCTAGAAGTATAAAACAAGAAGATAAACTACCTAATAAAAAATAAGTAAGACCTCCTGATGTAGCTAACTCTGAATTTCTATACAATGTAGATAACAAATATAAACCATAACTTTGTAATTCTATAGATAAAAAAATAGAAACTAAATCACTAGTAGATATTAAAAATGTAGCTCCTATTGTTATAAACAATAATATTAATGAATATTCTATAATTGTAAATTGTTCTCCCATTTTATTTTGAACCATACATTTATAAAAAACAAATTTATAAAATAATAGTCTATATAAAGAAGAATGTTCGGGTATTAATAATTTTCTAGGATAAAAACTAGTTAATTGTAAAATGGCCGCACATATCAAAAATATAAATATATGAAATATTTGCGTATTAGATGTTACATGGAATAATCCACCATATAAACCTATTCCCTTGTCTAAATATTTAATATATAAACTTACTAATCCTAGTAAAGAAGAATAGAGTAAAATTATGATGGCTATCCTAGAATAAAGTATTGATTTATCCCGTCTTAAAGTGACTGCATTAGATAATAATAAAAATAACATAGAAAGTATTAACATGAGCTAGGAGAGAAAATCGAATTCTCATTATCAATGCATGAAATTAAAGTTTTAACCTATTAAACTATCCTAGCTAAAGAAATATTTTATATTTTTAATATCTAATTATTTTTATTCTATATTAAACTATAAGGTGGATACCCTGACTTGAACAGGGAGCATATTGTGCCACATACAATTGTTCTACCTATTGAACTATATCCATCTTAATAATTACTATAAAAAAAAATAATTATAAATAATATTTTATTATCACTAATTATTATATTAAATTATTTAATATTATTTACTATACTTAGTAATAAAAATTAGTAATTAATTTATGTTGGAGTGATTCGAACACTCAATAATAAATACCAAAAATTTAGGACTTACCTATTAGTCTACAACATATTTTATAATAATGTTATAATAACATTATATATATATATATAGATGACAAGACTCGAACTTGTAGGGTTAAAAACCATTCCATCCTAAGTGGAACCTGGTTACCTAATTTCAGCACATCTATTATGATTAATTATATTAAATGCTCGAGATAAGATTTGAACTTATAACCAAAATAGCTTCAATATTCCGCTCTACCTATTGAGCTTCACGAGCTTCTATATATATATATATATATATAATCAAATGGAGAAATCAGGACTCGATCCTAAATTAACGATACGCAAAATCGCAGTTTTACCAATTAAACTATATCCCCTAATTAAATTATTAAATACCGTTGATACTTTTTAATTACTAATAATTAAACTAAAAAAATTAAAAGCTTTTATTACATAACCAAATTTCACCTATATTGTTATTTATATTAATAGAATCTTTTTTATTATTTCTCATGTATCCGAAGAGGGATTCGAACCCACATGATTTAGGTCACTTGATTTTAAGTCAAGCCTGTATACCAATTCCAGCACTCGGATTTTACATAGTAAATTATATATATATATATATAAATAAGGCTAGAATGATTTGAACACTCATCTGAGCTATCATGAGCAGCTTGCTTTACCTATTAAGCTATAGCCTTAAAGCGCGGACAAAGGACTTGCACCATTATCAACTGGACATGAGCCAATTATGTTTCTATTACACCAATCCGCAATATATTTATATAATACACATTATGTAACAATTTATAATAAAGCCTAAGGGGAATTCGAATCCCCGCCTTTAACGATGAAAACGTTATGTCTTAACCACTTGACTATTAGGCCTTTATTAGTATATATATATATATATAATATTATTAACCCAGTGCAAGTATTGCACTTACTTCTACCGATTACAAAACGGTTGCATTACTTTTATGCTAACCAGGCTAATTCTAATATATAATTATTTATTATATAATAATGTTGTATTGCGATAAGTGTATTAATTAGTACATAATAAATATTAGTACTTTATACCTAAAGACATTTAAATCCTTTCAGATAAAGTCTATTAATATATATATATATATATATATATATATATATATAGATATAAAATCGTAGTATTCTACTACGTACATTTAAGAGTATCTCAAAGTGAGTTTCGTGCCTATATGCATTCAGCACTTATCTTTTACAAATGTAGTTTTCCTGCCATGCCTGTGCTATATATTTACTTAAGTGTAAGTAACATCCCTATTTAAGTTATTATCAAAAGATAATAATCTTAATATTATTTTTAATATTGGGCACACAAACAACAGGTAAACCATGGATCTATATACCCAACTCCTTTCGTACGAAGGGGCTATCCTTATTTTACTCTAATTTCCTCTAGAAGATAGAAACCATACTGTCTCACGACGTATTTAACCCAGCTCGTGTAGCTCTTTAAACGACGAACAGTCGTACCCTTCATGATTTCTACATTCATGTGGATGAGCTAAGCCGACATCGAGGTGCCAAACTGCGCACTCAATTTGTACTCTCTGGCGCAATTAGCCTGTTCAATTTTTGTTATCATAAAGGCTATTTATCCTTTATTTCCATCTTTCACAAGATGGTTCAGACTATGTTTTCATTCTTATTATAATATATAAATATTTAACTCTATAAAATATTTATGCAACAAAAAATATATAAAACTAACTATATTAGTTAGTAGTTAATTATATTAAAATATGGTACTCTTTTATACTAATCTTTTAGTATTTTATACCCTATATATAAATATAATATTATTTAATACTATTTAAACACTAGATACTCAACCTTTTACACCAAAAGATCCATTACGAGTTTTAGAATTTATATTAGCATATTGTATATTAGATTTTACGTGACCTCTTAAAACAACTGAAGATAAACCTTTATAAGAAGAATCTATATTTTTTAAACTACCTTTATATTTTAATTTAAAAATAGATCTTGCTGCAGTTAGACGTCTAGTTAATCTACCTGTAACTTCTAATCTAATACCACTTATTGATTTATGTTTAATGCAATTCAAAACACTATTTTGAATATCTTCTTTTTTAGAAAAAAATGGAAATATTTCTTGTAATAATTTATTAAATTCATCTATATTTTGGTTTTTGTATTTTTTAAAAAAAATTTGTAATAGAGTATTTAAATTTTGAATATTATTAAGTGACAATGTTTTATCATATTTAATCTTATTTAAGTTGTTACTTACACTAAGTTTATCTATAGAAGGTAATTTCACCATATTTAAAGAAGTTTTCAAAACTTGTAATAATCTGTTACTTCTTTTTCTTAATTTTAGAGCTATAGATTCAGATAAAATATCACTATTTAAATATAAATACTCTAAGTTCACAATATTAAATTCTACCTTTTTATTATAAAACTGAGATATTAAATTTTTAAGTTTTAGTAAATAAGTATTTTCAAATTTAGATTTATTAAAATAAAGTAAATTTTCATAAAAAATTTTTAACATTTCTTTTTCTAATGATTTTTTAATAAAATCTTCTATTATTATTTCTTCATAACTATTAAAATTTTTATAACCTTTTCATTCAAATTTTTCAGCTAATAATTTTTTTTCTTTATTAACTTGTTCAATAATATTTATAATCTCTAATTTTATTTTTTTTATAAAATTTGTATTATTTAATTGTACAATTTTATCTATTTTTTTGATTTTATTTAAAAAATATTTTTTTTGTCTATTATAAATATATATGGTTATAATAACTTTTGAACTAGTATGTTTTGATTCCACTTTACTAACAAATATTTTATTTATAGATAATCGTCTAAGTTTAATACTTTTGTTAAGAGAACTTATTTTATTCTCATGTTTAGTATTAAAAAGATTAAAATAATATTTAATTAATTTAATTATCATTTTATCTATAAAAGGTAAATATCTAATAGAGTTTTTATTATATGTATATATACTATTAGATCATTCAATGTTTGTAGGTGAAAAATATCTAGTATAATCAATATTATTTTTCTTATTATTACATTCTGTATTAGAATTATTATTGTTTAAAAAAATATACATAGATTTATCTTATATATCAGGCTTATAAAAATAAGCCTATTTTTAAGCTAAAGAAATAATTTAGTCTATTTCATTAATATTACGTTAAGTAATATTAATTATTATTAAACTATATTATAAATATAATCATTTTATGATTGTATTTTAAAATACATATATAATATAGTTATTATTTTTTATATAAAGTTATTATATATCTAAATAAGATGCTGGGCATTAGTAGAAAGATTATTGTCAGCAAAACACACTTTCTAGTCGTTGAACGTACTTATTATATATGTAAAGATAAGTTTGTATTTAATACAAACTTAAAGCTCAAATAAGTTTCGCTTCAAATACACTTATTTATATAAATAAGTTATTCTTGAAATTAACCCAGTAATTTACCAATAGTTTCTGAATATGTATATATTATATTAGAAACATTGGAGGACTAACATTTAATCCCTAGCGTAGCTTTTTCAAAAATCCAAGACCTTTCCTTTATGCATCTTGTGATCATATGCCCCGCTTACGCGACTGATAGACATGTAAGTCAAACAGTAAAGCAAGATTAAGCCATTAAACTTAACAAGTGAAAATCAAAATCATTTTATAAGTACTTAACATAAAATAGAAAACATACAAAATAAAACAAATGAAAATATTACTAATAAAAAATATTAATTAATATTTTTTTCACATCTATTTTCCATATAGTTAAAATCTTACTAAAAAAATTATATATCTAACTTAATAGAAAAATAATTGAATTAAATATAAATATATATATATATATATATATATATTTATATCAAATAACAAACTAAAAATTAAAAAAAATGTGTATACATTTATGTATACACATTTAATTGCACTAAAAAATGCAATTTTACAAAATTAACTTTGGATATACCCAGGTACTTTTTATGGGATCTGTGCCCCGCATAAACCGCCTCTTAGCAATTGTTCCCTTGCTCATATTGATTATATTTTAATATAGACAAATCATAGCAAAAGTAAAGTAAATATAATAACATAATTATATTATTAATTAACTTATTGATATGATTAACTAAGTAAAGGTGTTTCAATTATATCTTATCAATTACCTTATACACTATAACTTGTTGAATCATATCCAATAACTAACAACAGTAAAGCTGCATAGGGTCTTCTCGTCTATCTAGAGGTAAGCAGTATCTGCACTGCTATTCCAATTTCACTGAGCCAATCATTGAGACAGCTGTTGTATCGTTACATCATTCATGCAAGACCGCATTTAACGGCCAGGGTATTCCGCTACCTTAGGACCCTCATAGGTAAGGCCGCCATTGATCGGGGTTTCCTTCAAAACCTTATTTATATTAGTCAATAAAGTAAATCCGTTAACCAGCCGACATTGGGCAGAAATCACACTCAATACTTTGATTTATTATCTTATTGCAAAGTGCTTTGTTTTAATTAAACAGTCGTACAACACTATTCTATGCTTCCTTTTCTTTACCTGACATTAATCAGGAGGAATGGCTCTCCTTATCCCGAAGTTACGGTAGTTAATTTGCCGAGTTCCTTAATGATTGTTCACTCAAACGCCTTCGTATACTCTACTAGCTTACTTGTGGTAGTATCTAGGTACGGTTATATAATATTTACTGTTTTTCCAGAACACTTTGCCACTTTATAACAAAGGTTGTTACTATGTAAACAAGATTTTCTCATCGTTTCATCCTTTAGGTTAATAAACTTAGAGGCCGTTACTTTAATTAAATACCATAAGCTTAAGGCGAGGGTAAATTCCCTTTTTCGTTACTCATATCAGCATTATCACTTGGGTTATCTAATTCTTAATCTTAAAAAGATAAAATCTAAGATTTGCCCAATGTTCCGCTACCCCATAAATATAATATAAACATATTTATATTTATGGACAAAGTGTTGGTATATTGTTTAGATCCGTTATATTTTCGATGCTATTATCTATCTATATATATATATATATATATATATATATATTAAACCAGTGCTCTATTACGAGGTCTTCAAAAAATGGCCGCTTCTAAGCCTATTTCCTGGTCGTATACGATAAAAACTTCCTTTATTTCACTTAACAATAATTTTGGAACCTTAATTACTCTTGTTCTGGGCTGTTTCCCTTTAGACATACAACCTTATCGTACTATGTCCGATTATTCAATATTCATCTTTGCCCTTCCGAGTGCAAATACTCACCGATAAAATCTTCACGATCCCCCGATATATACAAAGTGAATTATTATTTAGATAAATAATAATTCAAGTTGTCTGAGATCACAGTTCTGTACCTGCTAAGATGTTATTTGAATTACCTACTTATATAGGTTTCGCGGAAAACCAGCTATTCCTAGTCAGTTTTGTCTTTCACTACTTACCACAATTCATTGGATATCTTTACAACGATAACCCATTCGAGCTTTTATAACCCTGATCATGGTAAGATCACTAGGCTTCGGGTCTAATTTTAGATACTTATTCATTATTTCATAATTGATTTATCTAGGCATTATTGCTCGCATCTAATATTAACTTGCTGACCCATTATGCAAAAGGTACGCTCTCATTATTTATTTAAATTTTACTTGAGCTGCTTATAAAACTACTATTTCAACTTAATTCCCTTTCGGTACTTTTCACTATCGCTTATATATCATATTTAGCCTTAGAGGAAGGTTCCCCTTATATTCAAACAGGTTTAAACCCATTTTACTTATTTAATATATCAATAGATTATATGTTATTTAATTTAATATAAATAAGGCCTAATCTTAGTAATAATAATATATATATATTTATTACAATATATTTATTACAATATATTTTGATATTTATAGGCTGCTCTATATTCATTCACACTAATAATAGAATCTCGTTTGATTTTTTTTTCCTGAAGTTAATAAGATATTTCAATTCACTTCGTTTATTATTTAATTTCTCTAAGAGTATATGTGTTATTTAAATTTTAAGACACAAATTTAATAATCTCTCTTTGATATATAGCTAGTTATCCTTAATAGTTTCTTTGTATACTTGCCTACATTATTCTGTAACAATGTAGAATTAATACATTCCATATCAATGCACATACATTACTATTATATTTTATGTATAAAGTATAATATATACTTTATATTATCGGGTTATTATGATTTGAACATAACAACTTCTCAACCCAAATGAGATGCCTAACCAACCTGGCTCTAACCCGTATAGTTTTAAAATACAGAAAATATCCGATTCGAACGGATGTGATCAATATGATCAAATAAGTTTCAAGCTTATCACCTTAAACCACTCAGTCAATTCTCTTATATATAGTTATAATTTAATATTTGTATTTATAATAAATATAATAATAGATAGTTCCTTCAAGACTTGAACTTGAATAACGTCCTTATCAAAAACGCACTTTACCAGTTAAGTTAAAGAACTTATTTAAATATATAATAAAAATTTATATATTTAACAAGAGCACTCAGATTTGAACTGAGAAATTGAAGTTTGAAGCTTCCTATTTTTTCCTGTTAAATTATGCTCGTATATATTATATATATATATATATATAAATATAATACTTAGTTTTAATTATATATTAATTAGCGGAAATGAGATGATTCGAACATCTAAGTGTAATATACACAATATTTAGCAAATATCTTACTATACCAGTAGCAACATTTCCCATAAAAATATATTTATTATAACGAGTTAGGTCGGCTACGATCCGACATCTACTTCCTCGACAAGGAAGTTCTTTGCCTATTAAGTTACTAACCCTATAAATATTATTGTAAAAATATTTATATATATTTAAATACGGCTAGTCGAATTCGAATCGACACACATCGTTTGGAAGACGAACGGTCTACCGTTAACCTATAGCCGTTATATATATATATATATATATATATATATATACTAAGACTTATGGGATTTGAACCCATTTACTGGTGATTAAAAGTCACAGGTTTTGCCAGT
>Ga0193714_1000004_pt1 | contig 29951 bp, 25 predicted proteins | sample U2m1metaG_FD_143039 | JGI IMG/M metagenome (GOLD analysis project Ga0193714, IMG submission 143039) | Soil microbial communities from a riparian zone of the East river system, Colorado, United States - U2m1 | ecosystem: Environmental > Terrestrial > Soil > Riparian zone | place: USA: East River... | reverse complement strand
AAACAGCCGAGAACACTGATCAAGGTCCCAAATGATTATTAAGTGAAATTAAGGAAGTAGCAATTCGAATGCAGCTGTGAAGTGAGCCTGGACTATAAGACTACTGGGCTCATATTATTAACTAAGCTATATGCTGGAACACCCTTAGAGCTTTTGATACTGGTTTAATTATAATTAAGCTAGTTATAATTCAATAAGATTGGGCAATCAGCAGGAAACTAAATTACATATTAAATGTAAAAGTAGAATCTTCAGAGACTAAACGCTTAGAATAAATTAATATTGAAAATAATTTATTATGATATAGTCCAATCCAATGTGAAAACATTAGGTAACGGGTCGAGAAAGGAACGACCTCCTTAATTAATTTGTATGCCTTTTGATTAATGATATAATAGCTAGAAAGTTGTTGGTTCGACTTATCACTTTGAAGGCTAGCTCCCTAACCAAAGTTAAAATAGTAAAAAAGATTTAATCTATAAATTAAACTTAAATATAAAATTATTGCTACAAACATAAATTTAATAATGAACCAAATATCCTTTAATCAATTGAAGGAAAATAAGTCCTTTGTTTTAACATCAGGATATATTAGTGGATTAACTCAAGCAGATGGTTCTTTCTTTTGTTCTATTATCTTGTCTGCTAAACATAGATTTGGTATTCAATTTAGACCTAAATTTACAATAACTGCAGATTTAGATTCAAAATATGTATTAGATTCTATTAAAACATATTTTAATTGTGGTTATGTTACAATTAATAATAAAAACCATACTGCAGAATTTATAGTAGATAAAATTGAAGAACTAAACAATATAATAATTCCTCACTTCTCAAACTATCCTGTATTTTGTGCTAAATTACATGCCTTTAATCTATTTAAAGATATAGTTATAGCTTTGTATACCAAAGATAAAAGAACAATAGAAGGTAGAAGAGAATTATTAAAATTAGCTTTATCAATGAATGCTACTACTAATAGAAAAGTAGATAGAATTGAAGCCTTATATTCATTATTAAATGTATCTGAAAGTAAGGATAAAAAATTATTACTAAATAATATTAAAGAAATTTCTACCGAATTATCAAATGAACATATTTCAGGTATAATTGATGGAGATGGGAGTTTTTTTATCTCATTCCAAAAAGATGGAAAAATAAAAACTGGATTTAATATTACTAGCGATGTATACTCTAAACCTTTATTAGAAAGAATACAAACACAATTAAATAATATAGGTTCTATTAATTTAGGTTCTAAAAACGAATTGGTTTATACAGTAAATGGAATTAATCAAATTATTAATGTTTTAATTCCATTTATGGAAAATAATCCTATTTTCTCAGAAAGAGCTCTGCACTATAATAAATTTAGAAGTGTAAGTTTAATTTTGAAAAATGAACAATCATTAACATTACAAAGTAAATTAAAAATAGTAGAATTAGCTTATAATATGAACAAGAAAGGAAAACATAGATTTAGGAGTCAATCAGAATATATCAATTTATTAAAACAAATCGATTCTAATTATAAAGATATATAGTCTTTTATTAATTTAACCCCTGTAATTGTTCTTAATTTATTTTAAGGATTTATTGGTACTTTCTTATATTAGCAAATAATTTATATTTAATAAAAAAGTAGATAAGGAATGGGTAGTCGCTACTTTTAATGAATGTTGTAACAACTCATCAGCACTTAGATTGCAGCGCCGAAAATTTAACGGGTCTTAAGTAATCAACCGATATCGTGTTGATTATTAAATTATTAATTTAATTTTTAATCAAGGTAGTAGAACATTCAGTAAACTTAATATAAAACAGTGTTTCATTGTTTTTAGGAAACTGAAGAGATAATGCTGACATGAGTAACGTAAAAAGAAATATATAATATTTCTCGCCGAATACGAAAGGGTTAAAAGTATAAGTTTAACTGGCTTTTGTGATAGCGGTCTCTAAGGACCAAAAACTAATGTTATGGCTGATGAGTAAATAAAATTAAAGTCTCTTTTTTTTAGACCAGGAAATAAATTTTATAAATTTTTATTCTTAAATTTATAATTTTAAATTTACTTTAAAATAAAAGTTTAAAATAAAAATTAATACAACCGTACCCTAAACCGACACAGGTTCGTAGGTAGAGAATACTAAGGCGTAGAGCTAAAAGTTGTTAAGGAACTCGGCAAATTCTCCTCATAAGTTAGACGATAAGAGGAACCGTTATTAAATAATAATTTAATTAATTTAATTTTTAATGCGGAAACATAAAATCGGAGGCCCCGACTGTTTACTAAAAACACAATTCTCAGCAATGATAAAGATCATAGTATTGGGAATGAAACTTGCTCAATGCCAGCAGTATAAAAAAGATAATAAGAGATTGTTATTAATTGAAAGCCTGGTTAATTGCGGTCTTAACCATGAGGATTTTTATTAAAAGGGTCCTCAATAAACTCAATGATATGCTGGAACATCCTAAAGACTCGAGTACTAGTTCTATAATAGTTAAAATCTCGAAGTATGTAACAATGGACAATCAGCAGGAAATATTAAATTCAATTTAAATATATTGTTAGTTTTCTTTTTTTTTTAATATATCTATAAGTGTCATAAAAGAGTATATGATTTAAATCATCATATATGTTAGACACTATCAAAAATAATCAAAAATTTACAATGTTAAAGAGAAATATCAAGGATACACATTATCTTTATTTCTTCCCAGGTTTTATCGAAGGATATGGATCTATTTCTTTGTCTGTAACTATACAATAAATATTTTAAATATGGAGTCAATATTCAAGCTGTTTTCAATGTGACTCAACACAAAAATGGGTTAGATATATTAAATTCATTTAAAGAACTTTTCAATGCTGGTACAATCGTTCAAATATCAGGATATCCTGATATTTACGTTTACACTTTGAAAGGTTATAAAAAGATAATCAAATTAATCTTACCTTTTTTTGAAATTTATGTATGTCCATTTAGCTGTAAAAGAGAAGAATATTCTATCTTTAAACAAGTAGTATTAGAGTCTTCAGAAGGAAAACAAAAAGATAAAGACACGTTAATTGAACTAGTAAAATTATCTTACAGATTAACAGGTAAAAGTAAAACTAGAAAAAGATAATTATCTGAAATACTTGAAATCATAGAAGATAAATATGCTTATTTCAATAAAGATAAATCGTAAAAATCGCGATACAAATAATAAAAAAAAATATTAACCCCTATTTAAATTGAATTTTTAGTCCTTAGAGACTAGATAATTGAGCAAATAATGTAGAGTTATTTGATGATATAGTCCAACTGTATTATAAATAATACAGATTAATGCCTAAGGTAGCAAAATAAATTGTCCATTAAATGTGGTCGCGTATCAATAGTGTAACGATGGTCTCACTGTCTCTACAACTTGCTCAGTGAAATTGAATTACCTGTGCAGATGCAGGTTACCTTTGGTGGGACGGGAAAAAATATAAACCAAAGAAATATAAATAGCGACTAGCTAAATTTATAATAATAATGTGATGAAATCTCACCTGATAATCCATTATCTGAGCTCAGATAGCATGCGTTAAAAGTAATTTGAAAGCATGAAGCCTGTTAAAAATTTTAATATTAAAATTTTAAAGAGCTAGAATTATATGAACAACTTAATTGTGAATTCTTGTTATAAAGCATAATATTGATTGTAGAAAAGTGTTCCCGTATTTTTCTTAATGGATCTTTTATCTTATTATGTATAAAGAAGTTCTAAGTAAATCATTAAAGTATTATTATAAAAACTAGGTAAGCCCAATAATGACCAAAATATTTGGAGGTATTGTTGCAAAATAATATATCCATTAGTGGGTAAAGGAAATTCAAAAAAGCAAATGTCTTATTGTAATGATAAGAATAAGTTAATTTTAACTAATCTGAAAGGATGCTAACTTTGAATTGGTGTTATCATTATTTATTTTAATAATGAGGTATTTTAGAATTCTGTAATTTTTAAATTTAAAGTTAAAAAAAAAATATAAATTTAATTATATAAAAAAACATTAATTAAAAAAATATTCTCTCAAATGAATTCAAAACGTAAATTTAATAAGTAATAATATTACTTTATTATTTTTCAAATTAAAAATTTAAAATTTAAAAAAGAAAACAGAAATATTTAATTAAAAAAAAAAATAAGAATAATAATGCTTGAGCTGTATGCGAAGAAATTCGCACGTACAGTTCTTAGAGGATTAAAAATAGTAATATTTTATTGAGCCTCAACAGACCCTCGCAACTTCTACTGTAGTTAGTTAACATATTGATCTAGAACAATCTTAATTAATAGTGAGTAGGGATGTCGATAGACATATTTGGAATACCTTGGAACTAAGATTGGGTCAATGTTTACCTCGAAATTAAAAAAGGGATATCTAATTATTTAAAATTAGAAGGAAGAATTGACTAATTGGCAGTTTGACTGGGGCGGTCGTCTTTAATAAAGTAGCAAAGTACATCCAATTTTATAAAATTTTACTTTTTTGTATCATTTTTAAATTTTGATATATTTACAGAAATTTAATATATATTAATTTATTAAAAAAAAACTCCTAAATAAAAGTTAAAAAGAAATATATTAAACTAAAAAAAAATTTTTCATAAAGGTATGTTAGCAAATTGTATGGGGAACAATGTACCAGTGTTAAGGTAAAAATAGATGTAATGGTATAAACATGCTTAACTGAAAGACCTGCTTTGTGTTGTTGGATAACACTTTTGTGGGTGCAATTATCAAACTCCGGAAACATCCTAAAATTTATAATACCAAACTATAATTTAAATTTTATAAGCGGCTGAAGTAATTACTCCTGTATGGTAACAAGTTATAAAATAATCGAAAGTGAAATGGATAATCGCGGATCTAAGTCAGAAATTCAATACCCACAGCCAAATAAAATTTCTGTAAAAGAGCAACGAGTAGACGATAGTTATTTAATTAAATATTTATTAATTAAATTAAGGTATACTCTAATGAATTTCGAAATAAATTATCAAATCAAATTCCCTTCTAAACAATTTAGAAAATTTTCAACTTTAAACAATCAATCTAATTTAAATCCTTTTTATGTTACAGGTCTAATAGATGCAGAAGGCTCTTTTAGTACTACAATATATTTAAGTAATAAATATAAAACAGGTTGATGTGTTCAATCTTGTTTTCAAATTAGTCTTCATTCACGTGATTTAGATTTACTATTACAATTACAAAAATATTTTTGTGGAATTGGTTCAATAAGCAAAGGTAAAACTCGAAATTCTGTAAATTATTCAGTAAGTGGTATTAAAGATTTAACCACAGTTATAATTCCTCATTTTGATAATTTCCCTCTGCTAACTCAAAAAAGAGCAGATTTTTTATTATTTAAACAAATAGTTGTACTTATGAATAAAAAAGAACATCTTACTATTTTAGGTTTAGAAAAAATAATAAATTTTAAAGCTTCAATAAATTTAGGTCTTTCTGATATTGTAAAATCTAAATTTAAAAATATTGTTCCGGTTGAAAGACCAATTATTAATATTACAACTATACCAGAACCTCAATGGATCGCTGGATTTGTTTCTGGTGAAGGTAATTTTGGAGTTAAATTTAAAAAATCACTAAAAAATAAAACAGGATATCAAATACAATTAATATTTATAATTACTCAACATCAAAGAGATATAAATTTAATAAAGGTATTACAAAAATATTTTGGTTCTGGTACAATAAGAAAAGATCCTAGACATCCAGCTGTTTATTTAATATTGATTAATTTTTCAGATTTAACTAAAAAAATAATACCAATATTTGAAAAATATCCAATATTTGGAATAAAACAATTAGATTATTTAGATTTTTGTAAAGTAGCTAAATTAATGAGTGAAGGTAAACATTTAATTAATGAAGGATTAAATTTAATTCGAACAATTAAATCTGGAATGAATAAAGGTAGAAAATTATAAAAATTAATTGCAAGATAAATTTGATTGCCGTGAGAAGTCGATCAGATACGTAAGTAGGGCATAGTGACCCCTCGCTATAATATGGGATAGACGGGGATCAATCGATAAAAGTTACGCTAGGGATTAAATTTTAACTTTAGTCCTATTATTTTTGATAAAAAATAATAAATAAACTGGGTAAATTGCAAAAAACATTTTAAACTGAAAAAATCAATTTGCAGCGAAGCTTATCTCAACATATAAATTAGAGATATGAACGTTCAACGACTAGAAAGTGAGTTATGTTAACAATAATCTTTCCATGAAAACCCAACATCTTTTTAAAAACAATTTTATTTAAATAAATTATTTATTATATTACCGGTTCCTAAAGGAATTTTAAATTAAAAATTTATGTCACAAATTAAAAAAGAACAATTAATAGGAATAGGTCCAAATAGTAATCTTATAAAAGAATATAAAAATTATCTTTTTTCTTTATCAACTTTACAATGATAATGTTCAATTGGTTTAATCCTTGGTGATGCTAGTTTAAGAACTCAAAATAATGGTAAAACATTTAAAATTCAATTTGAATGAAGTAATAAACATAAAGCTTATGCAGATCATGTTTATAATTTATTTGATGAATGAGTATTATCTAAACCTCATAAAAAAATTAGAATAAATTCTAATGGAAATGAAGTTATTACTTGAGGTTTTCAAACTTTAAGTCATACAGCTTTTAATCCTTTAGCTAAATTATTTCTTAAAAATAATAAAAAAAGCATATCTAAATCCTTAATTAAAAATCATTTAACTGAAAAAGGATTAGCTTATTGATGAATGGATGATGGAGGTAAATTAGATTACAATAAAAATTCAACAAATAAAAGTATTGTTTTAAATACTCAAAGTTTTACAAATATAGAAGTACAAAGAATGTCACAAGAATTAAAAAATAAATTTAATTTTAATTGCGAAATTCGATCTAATAAAGAAAGAAAAATAATAGTTATAAATTCTATAAGCTATCCTCTTTTTATAAAACTAGTAGATCCTCATTTAATACCTGAAATGAAATATAAATATTACCATAGTATTTTTTATAAAAAAAAAATAAATAATTTTAACCCCTATTAATTTAAAAATAAATTTAATTAATTTTATAAAGATGATGACATAGTCTGAACCATTTTGAAAAGAAATGGAAATAAAGAATTAAAAATCTTTATATTAACATAATTGAACAGGTTAATAGGCGGAGAGAGTACACATTGTCCCGCCTGATTGACACCTCGATAGTCAAATGTCGAGAAAAATTAGCGATAATTTTATAGTAAATTGGGTTAATTTCAAGAAAGTCTTTTATATTAATTTTTTTTATATTAATTTTTCGATTTAATTTATATTAAAAAAATTAAAGATAACTTGAAGCGAAGCTAATTTCTACAGTTTTTTATGAGATTAGAACGTTCAACGACTAGTGGTTGAGCTCTGTGAGCAATAATCCCACCACGAAAACCCAACAACTAAGCTTAATAATAATAAGGTAAATTTATTTTCTTATATTTAATTAATTCAGATAAAATAAATCAGATTTTAACATAGCTCCAGCTAAACCTATAATAGCTAAACTAAATCTAATGTATTTACTGTTACAAAACATTTTTGTTTTAATAAAGTAATAAAATAAAATGAAAATTATACATAAAATATGAAAAAAACTTTAATTTTATTGAAAGAAATTCGAAACTATAAAGATGGTTACCATTTAAATTCAAAGCATTGACAAAAATGGAAAATAAATTTACCTCCTTTACCTTTAGAATTAAAAAGAAATAGTTATAGGAATGATCTTGAGCGATGCTTGTATGTACAAAAAAAGTAATCATGCTTTAATTAAATTTGAACAAGGTTATTTGCAAGAAGAATTTTTATTCCATTTATTTTCTATTTTTAAACTTTATTGCTTTATGATGGTAAGAGATTTAATTTAAAAAGAAAAGGTTTAATTAAAAACTTATGGTTTAAAACATTTTCACATTATTCATTTACTGAAATTTGGAACTTGTTTTACATTAAAACGGATTCTTCAAATAAATTCGTTAAAATAATAGAAGAAGGTCTAATTAAAAATCATTTAACAGCTAAAGGTTTAGCTTATTGAGTTATGGGTGATGGTTCATTAAAAAAAAGATAAAAAAACAATGATCCTCCATACTCAAAGTTATACTAAAACTGAAAGTTTAATTTTAAGTAAAGAATTGAATGAAAAATTTCATTTGGCGACTGAAGTAATATCACATAACAAAATATATTGGGTTATAAAAATTAATTCTAAAGATGCACCAATTTTACATAGTTTAATTAAACCACATGTACACTCAAGCATGGATTATAAAATTCCTATTTATTCCTCTTAATTTTATAAAGAGACTGAGTTTATATTTCTTATTATTTAATTTACTTATGGTAAATTATTAGAAGAAAAACTTAGATGAAAACAAAGATAAAAAACAAAATTTTGTTTTTTTAATTATTATTATAATTAGTTGATGACATAGTCTGAACCAATTTGTGAAAATTGGAAAGTTAGAATAAATAGTTTAACTGATAACATATTTGGTCGACTTATCCTATCCTCCGGGTGAAAAAGCTTGGAAGGGTTCGGCTGTTCGCCGATTAAAAGGGTACATGAGTTGGGTTTAATAACAAAGTATAAATACAAGAGTTTTAATTTAATAAATAGAGCGTAAATTATATATATATATAAGAGTATATGATTTAAATCATCATATATGTTAGACACTATCTTAAATTAAAAAAATGATTAAAAATAAAAATCTTCATGATATTCTTATTGGCTTAATATTAGGTGATGGCCATCTTTATAAAAGTTCACTTACTAGTAATACTAGATTTGAATTGAGTTTTGGAAAAGATCGAGAATTATTTGCTAATTGGATAGGTGATTTATTTAAAGACTATTCTAAAACGGGAATAACAAAATCAAATATAAAAATGAAATCTTTGTTTAGTTATAATTTTAGATTTAAAACTAAATCATTACCTATTTTTAATTATTATCATAATCTGTTTTATAAAGCAGATAATATCAATTGAAAATATAAAAAAATAGTACCTCATAATATATTAGAATTAATGAATTCTACTGTTTTAGCTTATTTGATAATGAGTGATGGTAATTTTGATAAGTCAAGAAATAGAGTTAGAATTTATACAAATAGTTATACTAAAACAGAAGTCGAATTAATAGCTAAATCTATTAATTTAAATTTAAATATTTATGTCGGAGTATTACACGATAGAAAAAATCAATGAATTTTAACAATAGGTGCTAAACAATTAGAAAATTTAAGATAAAAATTAAAACCTAAATTTGAACCTAGTATGCTATATAGAATTGGATTATAATTTAATTTATTTATCTCTATGTTATAAAAAATATAAGCCCCTTTAATGTTTAATTAAAGAAAACAGGAAAAATTGCAAGGAAGACTTTAAATTTTAAAGTTAATTTGCAGCCAAGCTTGTATAAAGTGAACTAAAATTTTATAATTAGAAATTATCAAGAAGGTCCAACGACTAACAGGTGAATATCACTAATAATAAGCCTGATATAAATTTCCTGCGTTAATAAATTATATTAACGATGACATAGTCTGAACAGTAGCGTGAGTTACTGAAGTAGTAATTTAAAATAACTACGATAACATATTTGTTAATACGACGTAAGTCAGTATGGTCCCTATCTTCCAAAGGAATAAATAGTAAAAAGAGGAAGACCTTCTAGTACGAAAGGATCAATAGGCTGTGTTTCTCTAGTGTACCAATTGTTTAATTATATATTTTTATATTAATTAATTCTTTTAGTTAATTATTCTATAAGTATAAGATAAAGCATAGTTGGGTAGCCACAAACATATTAGATAAATGCTGATTGAATATAAAGCAAGAAACTAACCTCTGGATACTATCATGGATTATTTATAATTCATAAAATTAAGAAATAGATTATTTCTAAATAGGATGCAAATGTAAAATATTGTAAGATATGGTTTAGCATTACTAATTAATTTATAGACTTGATGTTAAGTTGTTATCATTTAAATAAAAAATATATTGAATAAATTTAATTCTTTTTTTAATTTTGAGGTATATAATTATATAAATATAAGATTATAAAACATAAGTAATTATATTATTAAAATAATACAATATCAAAAATAAAAATTATTAATGCTTTTAGAAGTTAATTTTAATTTTTATAAAATATTAAATATTACAAATATTTTATTAAATTTAAGGATAAGAATATTTTAATTTATTAAAAATTTATAATTAAAAAATAACTGAATAAAAAATTTTTAATAAGATCCTACATTTTTTAAGTTTTAGTTAATATTAAAAATTTAAAAATAAAATAGTAAATAAATTTTAATGTTTTATTTGTTAATAATTATAATCTTCCTGGGAGATATAATTTATTAAATTATTTATTTATTAATTATTTAATTTAAGGATAATTATTCTTTAATAAGATTTTTAATTTATATATTTATTAATTTATTATTTAAATTGTATTTTTAAATGGTTAAATTTAATTATATTAATTTTTTAAGTTAAATAATATAATTAACCCCTAATAAAATTAAAAGTTTAATATTTAAAAGAGTTAAAGTGTATATTAAAGAGTTGACTTAAAGGTAAAAGTTTAATATTATATATTATATAAATTAAAAAATTTATAGGTTCGAATCCTTTACTCTTTTGATTTTATTTAATTAAATATTTTAAATAAAAGAATATTTAAGCTAAATCTTAGAATCTTTCTAACAAATAACAGAAAGTATTTTAACTTCTAAAAATATTATTAAAATATTAATTTTGTTTTTTTAATAAAATTTAATATAATTTTTTAAAGATTAAAAACTAAATCTAAGACTGATTGTAATTAAAAAAAAAATGTTAAAACAAATTTTTTTATTCTCTACTATTTTTAATGATGCACCTGAACCATGACAATTAGGTTTTCAAGATTCAGCTGCTCCAGGTTTTACTGGAATAGTTGAATTACATAATATTATTTTTTTCTATTTAATAATTATTAGTGTAGGAGTATTTTGGGTTTTATTTTCATTAATATATAATTATAATTATAAAAAAAATTCTTTTTCTTATAAATATATGACTCATGGTACATTATTAGAAACAATTTGAACTATTGTACCAGCTTTAGTTTTAATATTAATAGCTTTTCCTTCATTTAAATTACTTTATTTATTAGATGAAGTAATTTCTCCAACTGTAACTATAAAAATCTCTGGATCTCAATGATATTGATCAGTTGAATATTCTGATTATACTACAGATAAAGGTTCTTCTATAGATTTTGATACTTATATGATTCCTGAATCAGATTTAGAAATTGGTCAATATCGTTTATTAGATGTAGATAATCATATTATAATTCCTGTAGATTGTCATATAAGATTTATAGCTTCTGGATCTGATGTTTTACATTCTTTTGCTGTACCTTCTTTAGGTATTAAAATTGATTGTTGCCCTGGTCGTTTAAATCAAGTTTCTATTTTAGCTGAACGTGCAGGAATTTATTATGGTCTTTGAACAATGGCCTAAACTGTAGTGAACCTATGGTTAGAAATCATCAAATTGCGGGAAACCCCTAAAGGAATCTTAACCAAGTAAGAATGGTAATATAACTTATGGCACAGGTAATGACTCGTGGTATGGTAAAATCAAGATTTATAATTCAATGGGCAATCCGCATCCAAGTACCAAGTATAAAATATTTGGTATGCAGTTCATCGACTAAACGGTGATTGATATTATTAGTATTAATAATATTTAAGATATAGTCAGCCCCCACCTAAAAAGGGTGCAGAAATATTTAAGTATTTACATATTTTTTTTAATAGAGATATATTAATTCGTTAATTATATTTAGGGATTTCTACAATAGTTTGCTAAACTAATTTAATGTAATTGAAAAAAAAATTAATCTAAAACAAATGAAGCGTTTATTTATCTTGAAAGACTATTGTAGTATTAGCATGATACAATTAGTAAAAGTATTTTTAATAATCATTTTACATTTGATAAACGTATTCAATTAGATTCTATAGCTGTTATATTTTTACCAAGATATTTTTTTTCAATTAGGGTTAATAAACCAGAGTATTTAGTTTTGGATCACATTAATAGTAAAAACCCTATTACTTCCTCAATTATCAATAAAATTTTATTAAATAAAAATTTATCAGTTACTGACTCTAAATTAGAAGAATTATTAAAAATTAAAGGCGTTGAATTTGATCTTCCTATATCTAGACCCTTGAACTTTTAGTTAAATTAACTGGTAAGTCTAAATATAAAGGTTTTTCTGATGTATATATATTTAAAAATAAAAACCAAAAATACGTAGGTTCATCTAATTTATTAAGACGTAGACTATTTTAAAGGAAATTTCTATTTAAATGGAAAATTTTTACCTTTACTTCCTAAATAGGGATTAAAAGCTTTTAAATTAATAATATTTAAATTAGATATAAATATATTTAGTAATCAAGACGCTTTAATATTAGAACAATATTATTTATTAAATAAATAATTTAATTTAAATACATTAAGAATTGTTAATTCAGGATCTTCAAAAGAATATTTGTTTATGATTTAACATGTAGTATTCTGTATTATCATGCTAAATCAAAATTTGAATTAAAAAGAGTATTAAAAATACATACAATAACTAGTAAGAAATATGTAGATTCTAAATTACCATATCTTAATAAATTTTTACTTTTAAGTTTTTATATACCTACTGCTTTAACAAGCCGGTAGAGAAATTAATAGATATGATGCAAAAAGAAAGACAAAATAGTTATACTTTAGGAACTCGTAGAACTATTTCAGTAGAATTATAAATTAAAGAAGGAAATATCTTTATAAATACATATTATATAGGCCGAAATTTAAAATTTTATTCTTTAACATCTTGTGTTGAATATTTAATAGAATTAGGTTTAACTATTAAAAGAGCTACTCTTACTAAATATATAAAAAAAATAAAAAGTGAATACAGACTTAGATTCTTCAAAATTAAATAGAAAAAATTATTAGTAAAAAGAGAAAATTTTGATAAAGAATTTTAAAGTATTACAGAAACAATTAAATACTTTGAAACTTTAAATATCAAATTAGATAGAAAAGCTTTATATCTTAATTTAAAAGAAGGTAAAAAATATAAAAGCTATTATTTTTCTTATAAATAAATATATATAAAAGATTTTAATTTACTACTATTAAAACAAATTTTTTTTCAATTACATTAAATAAACGTAGAGACGCAATGTTCAGAAATTTGTGGTGTATGACACGGATTTATGCCTATTGTTATTGAAGCAGTTTCTGTACAAGAATATTTATCTTGATTAGATAGTAATTCTTAAATTTTATATTCTATTTTTTTGTTAATTTTTTTAATCTTTTTTTTTTTATCTAGATAAATTTTAATTTATTAATTTAAACCCTTTTAAAAAATTTTTAAAAGTAGTATTATTATTAAAATAATAAAAATTTTTTTAAAAGTAGTATTATATAATTTTTATAATTTTAAAATTTTATTATATAAATAGTAGATGACAAACTGGTTAGTCGCTCCCTTTGGGTGGGAGATATATAGCGTGTTCAAGTCGCGCCTACTATATATAATTAAAAAAAAAATTTGTTTTAATAATAAATTATAAAAATTAGGCGTTATGGCAGAGTGGTTATTGCGGGGTACTGTTAATACTTTTTTCAGAGGTTCAATTCCTCTTAATGCCTTTTAATAAAAATAATAATAAAAATTTAACCTTAATTTTTATTATAAAATTTTTTACGAACATGTTGAAATTGGTAAACAATCTTCTCTTAAGAAGAAGTGGGAGTATTCCCTTAAGAGTTCAAGTCTCTTTGTTCGTATTCATGTTTCACCGATAGTGTCTTTTAAAAGAAGGAATAAATAATATTAAATAATATTAAAAAATAAAATTTTTATATAATTAAATGTAAAAAAAAAATTTTATTTTTTATTATATTAAAGCGATAAAGTGTAAAGGTTCGCACAATAGACTCATGACCTATTAGATTTGGTTCAATTCCTAATGTCGCTATATATTTAATTATTTTTATTTTTTTAAATTATTATTTTAGGGGGAATCTGATAATTGGTAATCAGTTGTACTTGCACTACAAATATGATAGTTCGATTCTATCTTTCTCCATATAAATATTAGCCTCGGTTGCTTAGTGGTCAAAGCGTTATTCTGAAGATATAAATATGGGAGTTCAATTCTCTCTCGAGGCAAAATTTTAATATATATTTTTATTTTAATAATTATTATTAAAATTAATATTTATATAAATATTTTTTTTTACTATTTAAGATTAAATTTTTATACTAACCGGAATAGTTTAATTGGTTAAAACGACTTCCTTGTAAGATTTAAATATTGGTTCAATTCCATTTTTCGGTATTAAAAAAAAAATATTTTAATTTATATTAAAAGAAGATAAATAAATATTGCATTAAGCATATATAATACGACAAATTTTTTTGTTTAAATATTAAAAAGAATTTAATTTTGGTTCCGATTGAACGTTTTTCAGTAGTTTAAGACATGCAAATCAAATTATTTTTTATTAAAATAAGGTGTAGAGGTGAGGATTGTAAATAAGATACCATATTAGTCTCCTAAAATAGGGGGATGTTTATATTTTTTTTTTTTAAATAAATTTTTTAAAAAGTAATTATAAACAATAAATTTAATAATTTATTTTAAAAGGAAATTTTTCTGCTATATGATTCTATTTATATTGTTTAGGTAGTTGGCGGGGTAAAAGCCTAACAAGCCAAAGATCAATAGCTAAGTTTGAAAGAACAAATAGCCACATTGGGAATGAAATGTCCCAAGTAGTATACAACTATCAGCAGTCGAGAATATTAGTCAATGCTCGAAAGAGTGAACTAGCTAACTGAAATTTTGAAATAATTTTGAAAGATTAATTTCAAAATAACGTAAGAGAAAATAATGATATTATCTTACTATTAGTGTTGTCAAAAGCTGTTTTATATTTTAGGAAAATATTATTACGGCTGAAATTATCAAATTCCGGGAACACCTTAAAATTTATGATACCAAACTATATTTTAAATAGTGGATGAACTAATCACTCATGTATGGTAATAAGTCATAAGATGATCGAAAGTGAAATAGAATATCGCGGATCTAAATCAGTATTATTTAATATTGTAAAAGAGCAACGAGTAGACGGTAATTATTGAATTAATTTAATTCAATTAAGGTATACTCTAATGGATTTTTTAAAAAATTATCAACTCAAATACCTTTCTAAACAATTAAATAATTTATTCTATTCTACAGATAAAAATATTAAATTAAATCCTTATTTTGTAACTGGATTAATAGATGCAGAAGGTTGCTTTAGTACAACAATTTATAAAAATATAAAACTTAAAACAGGTTGACGTGTACAATCTTTTTTTGAAATAGGCTTAAATCAAAAAGATAGTTTTTTATTATATCAGTTACAAGAATATTTTGGTGGAATAGGTTCTATAAGATTAGATAAAAAATCAAATGCGTTAAAATATTCAGTAAGTAATATTAAAAATTTAATAAATATAATAATACCACTTTTTCAAAAATATTCTTTATTAACTCAAAAAAGAGCAGATTTTATATTATTTAAACAAATTGTTGAACTTATGAATAAAGGTAATCATTTAACTATTAATGGGATACAACAAATTATTAATCTTAAAGCTTCAATGAATTTAGGTCTTTCTGATTTAATTAAATCAGAATTTAGTACAATTAATCCAATACAAAGACCAATCATTAATTCTACAACTATACTTGATCCTCATTGAATATCAGGATTTGTTTCAGGTGATGGAAATTTTGATGCTGGAATTAGATATTATAAAAATAAAGAAAAAATTGGTTATAAATTATATTTAAGATTTAGAATAACACAACATGAAAAAGATATTAAATTATTAAAATTAATAATAATTTATTTAGGTGCAGGAAGAATTGAAAAAAATATTAAAACTTCTGTTGTAAATTTAGTTATAAGTAAATTTTTAGATATAAATGAAAAAATAATACCATTCTTTAATAAATATCCTATTTATGGTATAAAACATTTAGATTATTTAGATTGATGTAAAATTTCTAATTTAATAAATTTAAATACCCATCGTACAATTATAGGTCTAGAAGAAATAAGAAAAATAAAATCTGGAATGAATAAAAATAGAAAATAAAATAAATTAATTGCAAGATAAATTTGATGAACCATGAGTGCCAGAAGACTCGGTAAGGCCAGAAACGCAAACGTTAATCACCTTAATCAGGCGTAAAGAGTTTGTAGGCAGCTTTAATAAATTTATAAATTATATTAAATGAATTTAAGCTAGAATCAAAAAGAAGAGAATATATATAATATTTAGAGTAAGCGTCACTGTCATAAATACTAGGTGGAATACTAAAGGCGAAAGCTTTTTTTCTAATTAAAGATTGACGCTGAGAAACTAAGGTGCGGGTAACGAAAAGGATTAGGTACCCTCATCAGTCCACACTGTCAACGATGAATGGTAGTCTAGTTAATTTATTATAAATTAATGGTAAAGCTAACGCGTTAACCATTCCGCCTTGCGAGTACGGTTGCAAAACTGAAACCAAAAAAATTAGTCGGTCTCGGAGCAAACGAAGTGAAGCATGTTATTTAATACGATAACCCGCGTAAAATCTTACCAGTTCTTGCATAAAAACTTTTTGTTTATAGCAAAAGGATTGTTTTTTTTAATAAAAAAAAATTAAAATTTTTTTAAAATATATTTTTTCTCTAATACAGGTGTTGCATGGCTGTCGTCAGCCCGTGCCGTGAGAAGTTAGGTTAACTCCACAAACGGGCGAAATCCCTATTGTATTTATTTAAACAAAACAATTAATGAGAAATAATAGTTTCATTTGGGGCAAAGACAAGCCGTTATGGCCCTGCTTTGTGTTGTTGGATAACACTTATGCGGGAGAAACTATCAAACTCCGGGGACTTCCTAAAATTTATGGTACCAAATTACTATCGAAATATAGTAACTGGCCAGAATAATTACCTGGATAAGGTAACAAGTCATAAATTGAGTGAAAACGAAATGGAATATCGCGGATCTAATTCAGTATTTCTTAAGCTATTGCCAAAAGAAATTTCTGTAAAAGAGCAACGAGTAGATGGTAGTTATTTCATTCAAAAAATGAAATTAAGGTGTACTCTAATGGACTATAAAAATAGCTATCCATTCAAATACCCTTCTAAACAATTTAATAAGGTTTCATTTTCTACTTTAGATTTACAGACTAAAGTTAATCCTTGATTCATTACTGGATTTACAGATGCTGAAGGTTGCTTCAGTATTTTAATTCAGTCAAATACAAACTATAAAACTAATTGAAGAGTAAAAGCTATTTTTGTTATTTTATTACATATTAAAGATATAGATTTATTAGAATCTATTAAAAATACCTTAGGTGTAGGAAAAATAAGAATAAGAAATATTAAAAATAAAGTGGAATATGTCGTAGAATCTTTTAAAGAATTACAAATTATTATTGAGCATTTTAATAATTATCCTCTTGTAAGTTGTAAACATTCTGATTATTTAATTTTTAAACAATGTTATGAAATTATTAAGCAAGATAAACATTTAACTGAAAATGGTTTAGAACAAATAATAGCTTTAAAAAAATTTCTTAATTTAGGTGTATCAGATAGGTTAAAAAAATATTTTTCTAATGTTATCCCTATTAATAGGCCAGAGTTTAAGTTTTTAGGAATACCTAATCCTTTTTGAATATCAGGATTTGTTTCGGGGGACGGTTCCTTTAATTTAAAAATAGATAAAAAAGCTACTACTTCTATAGGTGTTAGTATTCGATTAAGATTTTCTATAGGATTACATATTAGAGAATTAGATATTATTAAAGGTATTGCTGCTTATTTTAATTTACTTAAACCTATAAATTTTCACAATCTTGATAAAGAAAATAAATATAAAAATATTACTATATTACAGGATGTTGTTCAATTACAAATTACAACTTTTTCTGATGTTAATAATATTATTATTCCTTTTTTTGATAAGTATCCTATTTTAGGAAAAAAATCTTTAGATTTTTTAGATTTTAAAACTGTAAGTAAATTAATGCTAAATAGGAAACATTTGACTGTAGAAGGATTACAACAAATAATAAAAATTAAAGAAAAAATGAATCTAGGTAGAAAATGGTAAATATAATTTATTACATTGTATGATAAATTTGAAATGCCGTGAATGAACTGGGCTATAGACGTGCCACAAAAACTTTAACAAAGTGATGCAAAATCTTCTCTCTTATAGAAGAAAAACTTCTTAAGTAGATTTTATATTTTTAATAATATAAATAATTTAGTAGGGAAAGTAAGAAAGAGCTAATCATTAAAAAAAGTTAAAATATAAAATTATAGTCGAATTGTTCTCTGAAATTCGGGAACATGAAGAAGGAATTTCGAGTAATCGTTGATCACTAGGCGCAACGGTGAAATATTGCATTCGTGATGAACTAACTGTCTGTCGCTGGGAAGAAGCTAAAATAGGAGGAAACTGGGCTTATTTTAAGATTTTATAAAAAATAAATAAATAATCGTTTTATAAAGTAAATATTTATTATTAAATATTCTTTATATTTACTGTTATGTTTTTACCCTCTATTTAAAAAATTGGTTAGATTTAAATAAGTTAATAGCTTATTTAATTTTTATAATTTAAACATTTTTATTAATTTAATTAGGTTTAGTTAATTCATTTTTGTAACATCTCAAAAGTCATAGCAAGGTAGCTGTACCGGAAGGTGCTGCTGGATAATAAAGAAAATTGCTAATTAACCCCCTTTATTTATTTATTTTTAATTTATTAGGGAGTTAGCTGAGTGGTTTAGCGGTAAATTTACACTTTACATACAGAGTTTCGATTACTCTACTCCTTAATTTTACAAGTATGCCGAAATTGGTAGCCGGGTGAATCTTAGGAATTCATGGTTTTTGGATCGTAAGAGTTCAAATCTCTTTACTTGTAACTAATTTTTATTAAGTTAAAATAATATGCATCTTTAGCTGAATGGTCTAGCGTTTGCCTTCGAAGCAATTGTATATTGGTTCAAGTCCAATAAGATGTTAATATTGGTTTTATACCAATAAGAAAACTAAATATATTTATATATATTTAGATAAATTTTAATATAAAGGAGATAATTAAAAAAAAAATGATAAACTTTAGAAACAAATTATGGGTTTACTTTTCATTAATATTAGGTTTTTTTAATATTATTTATTTTTATAATATAAATTCTCAATTAATCTTAATAGGTAATTTAATAATTATTTTATTAGGTTTAATAATAATTTATTATTTTCAATATTTTAATAATTTAAAACTTTTTAATTTATATATTAAATTTAATATTTTAAAAAAAATTAATTTAATAAATTTAGTAACATTATCTATATTCTTTATAGTTTTTTATCAATATTGTTTAATTAGAAAATTATTTAATTTAATTTTTAAATTTATATTTATTATAGAGAAAATAAGTTTATCTATATATATAATATCTGATAATTTAAATTATATATTCTATATTAAAATATTAATTATATTATTGTTTCTTATACTTCTTTTCTTAATGAAAAAAAATTTAATAAATATTTTTAATAGTATTTTATATTATAAAATTAAATTAATTAATTGAATAAATAATAAAATATTTAATTCTAAAAATAAAAATAAAATTTTTAATATTATTAAATTTTTTAATAAAATTACTATTTTTAAATTATCTTTTATTAAATCTTTATTATATTTCTTAAATGAAGATGAAGATTTAATAATAAAAGAAGTTTTAGATAATTCATCCTTACATTCTAAATCATCAAAATCTGAAACAGATTCTGATATAATAGAAAATGAAACTGAAGAACATAAAGAATTAATGAAACCTATTGAATTTAAAAATTTTAAAGATATTACTCAAAAAGAACAAAGTAATTATATTTATCAAAAAATGTATAATAAAGCTATTGAACCTAATCAATTTTTAATTGATTGATTAGTTAATTCTACACTTAATAATACAAATGGAAATAAATCAGATATTGATGATTATATAAATTCTAATTTAAATATTATTCAAAAAAAAGAAAGAGAATCACAATTAATGAGTCATGCTTTTGAAAGAACAAGACCTTATCCTATTAAAAGAATAGATCCTAGTCCTTATGCTTTTCCTGTCTATATGCCAATGAAAAGACCTATGGATGAATGAGAATCTCAAGAACTTATAGATGCTATAAATAAAGAAAAAAGCAAAAATGAAGAAAATAATAATTCTGTATCTGATTTTTCAAATAATGAAACAAATAAAAAATCATAATTTTTATAATTTAAAAGTATTTATAATAAAATTATAGAAATATAATTTTATTTTCATTTTTATTAATAATAATTTTATTTATTACCTATAATTTTTATCTTTAAAATATTAATTAATTGTAGGATATATTATAAGATCTTGATGAGGGTTGTAGAGGGTATAGTTGATGTTAATTCTGAATTTAAATAAATGAATTGGTAGAAGATTTAAAATAAAGAAAATAGAAATAAAGAAAATTAAAATAGTGATTTTTTTTTTATAAAATTATTTTTTATAATAATAAATATTTAAAAATTTTGAATTTATTATTTAATTTTAAATAATATTAGGTTTTGCTTTTATTACATTTTTATTTTTCTTTACTTTAATAGATTTAGTTATAAATATTTTAGGTTATTTTTTTTTCCAATTTATAATAAAGATAAAATATCATTTTAGAATAATAAAAAAGGTTAAAAATTTTAATAGTAATAATCGGTATAGAAGTTTTTTTATTTTTAGCTTCATTAATTTTTAGTCTTAGTTTAATAAATTTAAAAACATTTAACCCCTTTAAAAAAATAGATTTAATATTTATATTAATTATATTTTTATGAAATACTTAATTTATATAATATTAATTTAACTTTTAAATTTGAGAACTTACCTAAAATTTAAACTAAAATTGAACATGATGATAAAAAAAACTTTCCTTATATTATTAATGATATTATACTACCTTTGATATTTAGGTTATATAGATTATACTAATTATATACAGACACACCAAAGAGAGAAATGTATAAATTTATTATATTTTTTAATTAATTAAATAATAAAAGAATAAGTAATAAAAATTTTAATTAGTTTTTAACTTATAGCCTATTTAAACTATTTTATTTTTTAATTTGAAACAAATCATTAAATAAATAAAAAGATTAAATAATTAAATGATAATAAAATAAATTTATATTTTCTATCATATTAATCATTAAAATGATAATTTAACCCAAAAAATAAGCAAACAAAAATGACAAAACAAATTTTAATTAATATAAAGGATACATTTATTAAATATACATTTATATTGTTTGACCCTGATTTTATTTTCGCCCAATATATTAATAAGACAAACCAAATTCCTTCAAATTTAAAAATTACTAACAATAAAATTAATTTATTAATAATCTTTAGTTTTATTAATTTAATAATATTCAGAATAATTAATAACTTTTATGGTAATATTTTTGAAATATTTAATGAATATATTTCATATATTTTAATAATTCTAACTTTATCCTATTTAACGTATCTGATTTGTAATATTACATATTTAATTATTAATTATTTACTTTTTCATTATAATATATTTAATCAAAGATTTAAATTTGATAATATAATTCTTATTATTCTATATAATATAAAATTTTTATTATTAATTAGTATATATCTATATATATTAATAAATTCATATAAAGATTTATATTTATATATAGGTTATTTTTATATATTATCAAATTCTTTAGGTCTAATTATTGGTACATATTTACATGTTAAATATGGTTATAATTATAATAATTTTAAAAATAAATCATTATTTTATCATATAATTATTTTAATTTCATATATATTATTTTTAATTTTCTTTATATTTGGAATAAGTTTATTAATTACTACTATATTATTAACATTATATCCTGATTTTATTCAAGGAGATTTTATACCAAGTAAATATCTTCTAGGTGAAGATAGTGAGAGTGATAATAATAATAAAGATAAAGATATTAACATATCTAGTGGGAATAATCATATTATAGTTGAAGGGAATAATAGTAGTAATAATAATAATAATAATACTCCTAATACTCCTAATACATCACAAGAACAAAATAATTTATATTTTTTAAATTATAATCATAATTCAGGAAATGTTACTTATAGTGATAATTGAGAAATAGAATGTCAAATAAAAGAAAGAATGAGAGAAAGAGCATTAGCTATTAATTCCAAAGATATTTTGGATAAACCTTATCAAAAATTTACTTATTGATCTAAAACTACACTAATTTTTAAAGATAATTTTTTCTCTCAAAATAAAAACTCTGAATTTCACTTATTAACATATAAGATTTCCCCGGTAATAATAGATCCAACCAAAAGTCTAAATTTTGCAAAGATTGAACTTAACTATCTACATTTGGGTGTTCCTTTTGAAGAATGTCTTACACCAGGTAAAGTATTACTTGATCCTTATGCAATTACACATTCTCATAAACAAGAGACAGATTTATGTAAAGCTATTCTTTTTATTAATAAAAATAAATTATTTGATAAAGGTGAAGATGATTTTAGTAAAAACACTGCAATAAATTGATTTAAATAATTTAATTAACCCCTTTTTAAAAGAAAAAAACTTAATTAAATATAACAAGAGGGTATATAATTAATTAAAATAATGGCCTCTTTTCGGAAATTAATAATGAAAACAAAAATGACAAAACTAAAAATAATTATTATTTTTATAATATTAAAAATTATATTTAAAAATTTAATATTAGATAATATAGATTTTATATTAATAACAACTGTAAATATTATAGATTATTTAATTGATATATTTAATTATATTATTAATAAATTAATTGAAATTAAAGAATATATTCAATTTAATAATATTACTGAAGACACTAAAAATTAAATAAAAGATACAACAATAATAAAAAATAAATATTTTATTCTTAGTATAGTAAGTATAATATTAATTGGATTAATATATTATTATTTTCCAATAAATGAATATTTTTATTCTTTAGATTCATTACCTGAAATAGAAAAATAAGATTTAATTGAAAGTTTAAAACAAGTTCAAAGACAGATTAAAGATCAAGGTAAAATTATTGATAATATGGAAGAAATATTAAAAAAATATATAAAATAAAATATTTTATTGCTAAAAAGGGAAAAATCAATTTAAATTTATTATTTTTCTAAGCATATAAAACTTAATTAAATATAACAAGAGGATATATAATTAATTATAAATTGCCTCTTTTTCTAATAAAATTATACTAAAAATGAAAGTTAAAAATATATTTGGAAATTTTATTAATAAAATATATAATGTTTTAATTATTAATAATTCGCCTTTTAAAAGATTATTATTTATTATTTTTATTGGAATAATAAGTAGTATAATAATTCGTTTAGATTTAAAATTTTAATTATTAAATTTAATGTCCTATGAATTAATGTTTAGTTTAAGAATTACCTCTGTTTTGTATAGTATATTTTAATTATTTTTATTAATAATAAATGTAAAGTATTTTATAACATTTAATAAAAATTATTTTATTAATAAATTTAAGATATTAGATATTTTTATTTTATATAATATATACTTTATTTATCTTATATTTATAAACTTTATTTTATTAATTATTAATTATAATTCATTACTTTCATTAAATATTAATCAATTAGGTTTAATTTATTTAATTAGTATAATAATAAGTATAATATATGGTATATATTATTCAATTAATAATACAAAAGTACAATTTAATTTAAATAAAGAATTAAAATTTATTGGTAAAATAAGTTTATTAAGTTTTTTAATTATATGAATTATATCATTTATTTGTTTAAGAACTAATATAATTGAGTGAATTAAAAATTATGAATTTATTCAAATAATTTATTGTGATGGACCTGAACTTGATCCTTATATAAATGAAGATCCTTTATTAGATCCTTTATTTGAAGATGAAAGTGATAAACCTTCAGATCCTTCTAGTAATAAGAATATAACCTTAACATATGAATTTAAAAAAGCATTTAAAGAATGATTTGGTGTATTTAATTTTCCTTTAAGAAATGATAATAATACTTATTTTTATCCTTTAAAATGATAAGATAAAATAATTAAATTTGATTTACTTACTAAAAATAAATAAACTTTATATGATACTAAAGATGTAACATTATATTTATTAATTTATAAAGGTAAAATTTTAAGTTATTATAAATCTTTAGATTTATTAGATGAATTTTCAAATTATAATTATATTTCTAAAGAGGATTTTAATTTATTATGTATAAAATTAGAAATTAAATTTATTAATTATATATTACCTAATAAAAATATTAATTTTAATAATTATAAATTTGGTAAATTATTTAATTTAAATGCACCAATATTTTGATACTGAATTTTATGTTAGAAAAAATAATTTTATCTTAATTAACTTTTTTAATATTATTTTAATTAATTTTTTATAATTTTATCTTAATTAACTTTTTCTTTTTATAATTAGAGTAATAAAAATTTATACCGAAAAAAGGAATTGAACCTTTAATTTACCGTCATGAATGGTATGTTTTAACCAATTAAACTATTTCAGCTTAAATTTAAAAAGGGGTCAATTATTAAATTTAATTATTATAAAAAGTTAATTTATAATAATTAAATTATTTTTATAATTATTAAGAGTTAGAATTATCTATAGAATTATTTTTGTTTTTAAAATTTAATTTTTTTTATTAAAATTTTATAAATAAATTATTAAATTTTATTTTAATAAATTTTTTATAATTTACTGAATTTTTTCTTAAATTTTATAAGTTATACACAGGCTTTATAACATTCCCTTTTTTTAAATTTAAAAATTTAAACCAAAACTTAAGTGTTAGATATATTTATTTATTTAAATTAAAAAAAAATTTTTCCTTAATATTTAACCACAAATTATATTGCTCAAAAAGATATGTATTATAAAACTTCTAACTTCACAAAATTTTATTATTATTATTAATAATTTAATTTCAGCTGTAGATATCTTAACTTTCTATTATAAAATTCTTTATTAAAAACAAAAAAAAAAGAGGGTAAATAATTATAAATTTTAATATAATAGCATCTTTAATATGAAAACTAATATACTAAAATTTATACTTTGAATCTGCAAGTTCTAATCCTATTAATACAATAAAAATAGCAAAAGGTATTATGTTAAAACAGCAACAATTAAACTACTAAAAAGTAGATAATTTTTTTCAACATAGTAGTATAGAATTAAATTAAATATTTCTATATTCTTTTAATATTATAATTTAAACTTAAATCATTAAAGATAAAAGTTATCAAGCCAATAAGCTTTTAGATTATAAATAATTTTTGCTTTTTGATGTTTAGATATTTAATTATATTTTTTTTAAGTTACAGCTTGTAAACGGAATATTCTTTGTATTTTTTAAATCTATAATTTATTATATCTTTTTTTATTATCTATAACACTACTAACATTAAAGTATTTTTTTTTTTAATTAATCTATTTTTTATATGTTTTATTATAACTGTATTTATAGATAATTTTAGTAATAACTGATAAACTATCCTCATCATAAACCTTAAAAAAACCTGTAATATAATTACCATTCATTTCTTTTTTAATTGAAAAACAAAATATTTTTTTTCTATAAATTTTTATATTTGCTATAAAGCTAATTTTAAATTTTCTTTATTAAATAAAAATTTATTAAATCATTTTTTATTTAATTTTACCTTTTTATTAGTTTAGTTTTTATTTTATCTATATTTCGAATGTTACTGGAATTCTAAAATAAACATAATAAAACAAGATCTAAATTTTTAAATCGGAATCTAAATTTAATTCAACTTATAAGTATAGAGATTAAAATATTTTTTGTAAAGTCAACAATAAAGATTAAATTTAGAGTTTAAAATAGGGCCTGAAAATTTTCCTCCTCTTTATTAATTTAAATTTTAATATTATTAATAAAATTTTTGGTTTAGGGGGTAAAGACTTATTAATTAATAAATTTAATTAAAATTATTCTTGGTTAATTTATTAATGTAATTCAATAGCATCTTTAAGATAAGATGAAACTAATATACTAAATACTATACTTTGAATAAAACATACAGCGAGTTCTAACCCTATCAAGGCTATAAATACAGCAAAAGGTACCAATGTAAATATAGCAAAAATTAAACTACTATTAAACATTTGGTATAAAAAAGTAGATAATATTTTTAATAAAGAGTGCCCAGCACATAAATTAGCAAATAATCGAATTCCTAAACTAAAGGCTCTTGCTCCATAACTTACAACTTCTATAAGAATTAATAATGGAACTAAAGCTAAAGGTGTACCAGAAGGAACAAAATATGCAAAAAAATGCACACCGTGAATACTTAGAGATAAGATTGTAACACCTATAAATATAGTAAAAGAAAATCCAATACATAATATAATAGAACTTGTAATAGTAAAATTATATGGTATTAAACCTACTAGAGTAGCTATTAAAATAAAAATAAATAATGAATAAATGAAAGGTAAATAACTTTCATTTCTAGTACCTACTTGATCTCTAACCATAGAATTAATTGTAGCAAATAGAGCTTCTAAAGAGATAGATCATTTAGAAGGTAATAATTTGTTTTCATTATTAGCGTATAAATGTAAAGCTAAAATTAAAAATAATGTTATTAAAGAATATAAAGAAAAATTAGTTAAACTAATATTAAAATAACCAAATATTGGAGCATTAAAATTAATTAAATTAATAACATCAAATTGTTCCAATGGAGAATTAATAATAAAATTAGATTGATTTAAATTTGAATTTATAAACATGTTTATATTAGATATATTTTTTTATTGAAATTTTGTACTATTAAATTTGAATAGTCGCAATAGTACTTTATTATTTTTTTTAATTACTACTTTTATTTTAAAGGGGTTAAATTTATATAAATAATAATGGATTAATTTTTAAATAAATATTTTAAATATGAAGTTAAAGAAGAAAAATTTTTTAATTTAATATATACCCTCCTGTAATATTATATTTTTATTAATTAATAATTTTTATTGGATTTTTTTATCCTCTTTAAAAATTATTATTGAATCATTAATTTAAATATTTAAATTATTTAAATCAATCTAATGCAGTACTAATACTATATAAATCTAAAACATAATAATATAATTTATTTTCTTTAATAAATTATTATAAGAATTAGGAATTAATAAAGAAACTAAACCAAAAAATATACTAATTACAGAAATATATAATATTCAACTATAAAAATATACCAGTTCCAATTGACTGAATATAAATAAGATTTAAAATTAAATCCCCAGCATAGAATAGAATAATAGTAGATATTCATTTATTATAAGATATTCAATTTTTAGGTGAATATAGTTTTTTGCATATAGAGAACCCATTACAGGAAATATAAGTATAAATAATATAATTAAATTTTTCATCTTATTTTAAAATTTAATTATTTAAATTAAAGGGGTTAAGTTGTTTAATAAAAATAAAATTTTATGAAATTAAATGGCAATAATATAAATAATAAAGTTTTTAATAATTAAATTTTTAGTTAACAATATATTTAGATTTCAAAATATTATTTAAATTTAGATTACCTAATTTAGGTACTACAGGTAAATAATGCTTAGTTCTCTTAATTAAGACATATTCAAATTTATTCATTTCATCAATAAAAATCTTTTGTTTATTATCAATTAAAAATTTGTTTTTATTTCTTAAATAAAAAGTTTGTAAAAAATCTTCTTGGCTATATAATTTAATAAATTCAAATTTAATAATATCAGTTAAATTATTTAATTGATTAGGAGTAGTTCCAAAACAATCATGTATAGTAAGTACAGGTTTAATATTATTACTATTAGCAGAAATAATAATATTCATTAAATGAGCTGCATCTAAAGAATGTATAACATTAGGTATAATAGATCCAATTTGTTTTCTTTTATCTAATTTCTCAAAATATTGTTTAACACTCATTTTTTTCTTTTTAAAACCGGCATAAGTAAAAAGAGAAGTTTTTTTAAAAGATTTATATTTTTGATGAAGTATAGTACCAGCAGGAGTAAAAAAAATAATAGGTAATCCAAATTTATTTAATAGTTTAGCTCAGTTTTTAAAATAATTTTAAATAAATAATAAAGAAGGATAAAATTTAAATATAGAATTAGAAATTATTTCAGCTATTTTAGTTAAATCTAAAGAATTTAATACTATAAATTAATTTATAGAAGGACATAATCAAACAGTTTCAGTTCTTATAATAATTATTAAATTAAATATTTTTTTGTTAATATAATTTAATAAAGAATAGATCCTAATATTAAAAAAATTTTTAAAACAGTTTTTATAGTAAACCGAGAAAATCCTACACTTTTTTAGTTTTAGTTAATAGAATACCCATAAAATGTAATGTAGTATTGTTAAAATATCTTACATTTTATGTAAAATTGAATTATATATAATAATCATCCTTAAATTAAATATTTATTTAATTAAATAATTAAATAAATTATATCTCCCAGGAAGATTATAATTATAATTTAAAATATTTATTCTTTAAATTATTAGTGTAAGATTAAATTTATAAATATAAATACAAACCATTTTTTATAATTATTAAAATCTATAAAAAGGGGTTAAATTTAATTAATTGTATTTTTAAAGGGATTAAAAATTTTTTTAAGAAGCAATATTTGAATTATTATTAAATTTAATTTATAAATATTTTTAATTAATATTAAATTAAAAACATACTTTATATTATAAGGGGTTAAATGGGTTTAAATTCTATCATAAGCAATAATTAAAAAAACAAAAATAGAGGAAAATTAAAATATTACATAAATAAGAAAAAAGAGGCTATTTAATTTATACCCTCCTGTAATATTATATAATTAAAATTTTAAGGGCTTCATTAAATTATTAAAATAATTAATTCATTAATTAAAATATTTAAATTAATTAAATCAACTTTATGAAATAAATACACTATATTCATCTTTAGCATAACTAAATAAATTATTTTCTAAATGCATAGCTTCAAATAAATTTACTTCTTGTTTATGAAAATGTGTTGACGAAGCAGGATTAAATCCTGCAACTTTACCTGATGTAGTACATTCATCAAAAGGAACATTATCCTGTCTATATTTAAATTCAACTTTTGCTATAGTTAGACTTCGATTTGGATCATTTTCTGGGGGGGTAATCTTAAATCCTAAAAATATAAATCCAGCTGCACGATATTTAAATTTATCTTTAAATACTAAAGGAAATTTATCTATAATAATTAAAAGAAAATTTATACCGAAAAAATAACTAATTAAAGTATTAGATCTTAATATAAATAAATATTCTATAGGTAATCTATTTAAGAAAGAAAAATTTATAAATATAATAATTTACTGGATCTTAATCACAAAGTTATTTTATTTATCATTTTTAGATTTTTGTTTTTTTAATTACAATCAGTCTTAGATTTAGTTTTTAATCTTTAAAAAATTATATTAAATTTTATTAAAAAAACAAAATTAATATTTTAATAATATTTTT
>Ga0193714_1000003_pt1 | contig 33267 bp, 23 predicted proteins | sample U2m1metaG_FD_143039 | JGI IMG/M metagenome (GOLD analysis project Ga0193714, IMG submission 143039) | Soil microbial communities from a riparian zone of the East river system, Colorado, United States - U2m1 | ecosystem: Environmental > Terrestrial > Soil > Riparian zone | place: USA: East River... | reverse complement strand
AGTGAAACACAGTGTACGGGTGAGCGTGACCAACCTTTACTCCGATGGGGTTGGTAATCCGAACCTGCCGAGCAAGCTGCAGGCGGTTAAGAAACATCACTCCCATGTGCGTTGGGCGGCAGTGGCAATAGGGCTACTCGTACTTGGAGCAATCGTCGCTGCCATCATGATTGTTTCGCGTAGGCCGACTACGTCGCTAACTGCCATTCGCGAAAAAAGCATCGCGGTCCTGCCGTTCGTCAACATGAGCGAGGACAAGTCGAACGCGTACTTCTCCGACGGCATTTCGGAAGAACTGCTGAACCTGTTGGCGAAGATTCCGCAGTTGCAGGTGACGGCGCGCACCTCGTCGTTCGCGTTCAAAGGCACAGAGGTTGCGATCCCGGAGATCGCGCGCACGCTGCACGTGGCGCACGTCCTCGAAGGCTCGGTGCGCAAGGCGGGCAACTCGGTGCGGATCACGGCGCAGCTCACTAAGGCCGGCACCGACACGCACCTGTGGTCGCAGATCTACGACCGCAAGCTCGACGACATCTTCGCGATCCAGGACGAGATCGCGGCAGACGTTGTCAAGCAGCTCAAGGTCACGCTGCTCGGCGCGGCACCAAAGGCGCGCACGACCGATCCCGAGGCGTACGCGCTTTACCTGCAGGCCGTCCAGCTCGGACGGCAGAGCACTACCGAAGCGTATAAGCAGTCCGACGCGCTGTTCCGCAAGGTACTGGCGATCGATCCGCGCTACGCACCGGCGTGGGACGGGCTGTCCCGCAACTTCATCAACGAGACGAACATTGGCCTGCTGTCCAACAAGGAAGGATTTGCCCAAGCCCGCGAGACGGCGAGGAAAGCGCTCGCGATCGATTCGGAGTACGCGCCGGCCCACGCCCGGCTCGGCTTTATCGCGATGAACGGCGACAACGATCTCGCCGGTGCGGCGCGGCACTTGGAGCGCGCTCTGGCGCTCGATCCGGCGGATCTGGACGTGCTGCCGAATAGTGCCACACTGCTTACGTCTCTCGGTCGCCTGGATGAGGCGCTGGCGCTCGACGAGGCCGTCGTCCGCCGCGATCCGGTGAACGTGATACCGCTCTCCAACCTGGGCTACCACCAGTGCATGGCTGGCCGGTTCGACGCGGCGATCGCGTCGTCCCGCACCGTGTTGAGCCTGAACCCGGGCCGGGGCGGCGCGCACGCCGAACTCGGCAATGCGCTACTCCTGAAGGGCGATGCGCAGGGCGCGCTCTCGGAGATTGAGCAGGAGACTAGCGAGCTTTGGAAGATGGTCGGCCTGCCGATGGCGTACCACGCGCTCGGGCGCAAGGCCGACTCCGACGCCGCGCTCTCCGCGCTGATCGTGAAGTACGAGAAGGACGCATCCTCCAACATCGCCTCCGTCTACGCTTTCCGCGGCGAGGCCGATAAGGCCTTCGGGTGGCTCCACAAGGCGGTCGAGTACGGTGACCCGGGTCTCGGCGAGATCGTGACGGAGAACCTGTTCGACAACATTCACGCCGACCCGCGCTGGCTGCCGTTCCTGCGCAAGGTCGGCAAGGCGCCGGAGCAACTGGCCAAGATCGAGTTCAAGGTGCCGCTACCGCAATGAGCATGCGGATTTACACGGATTACGCGGGATGGGTCTAATTCTTAATCTCGGTTATCCGCGTAACGTGGCGGTTAACAGAACATGTGCCCGTTTTTGTGTCACCCTTTGTGTCACCCGGGTGCAAAAAATGGGCACACTCCTGATGACGTGGGATGACGAAGCTTCCAGTGCAAGCCACTAGCAAAAGGTAGTTGCGTAGTTGGGACGATTCCTGACGAAGTGTGATGAAATGTTAGTTTCGTCTTAGGAAACCTCGGTTCTACCCGTTGAACCACGAGGACAAAGATTTGGGATGAGCGTGTTATAAAAAAGAACGTGAACCAAATTTGCTGGGGCGAGTGGCGCGAATTCGGCAGCAATTGGGATGAAATAATGTTTCTGACGTCGACGGTGAAGGTTGAATTAACATTGATAAGAATTGCGAATGGCGTGCTCATCGAAGATGATTGTCACACCGCGAAATTCGCGTGGGCCTTAGAAACTAAAGATTTTGCCAGGAATGTTGGCTGTCAAGAAACGCGGTCTGCAACTCTTTGAAATCGGCTTGGCGACAGCCTAACTGAAACTGGATCTGTTCCGTGCCGCGGTTTAGAAACAGAATCGAACGGTTGTAGGCGTTGCCATAGAAATTGTAGCTAAGCGTGACGAGAAAGGTCTCTTTGCGTTCAATTATAAGCGGATTCTTTTCTTGTGAAACAAGCTGAATATCGGTGCTGGCGGGGGGAACAGAAGCGATTGCCTTCTGCACCAGCTTCTTCACGGTTTCCTCGTCGAAACTGGCGGGCTGCGAAAGTGCGACTTTCGTGATCTTCGCCTCGGCTTGGGACTTACCGGGAGGCCGCAAAGTTAATTGAGCAGCGCTGCCAGAATAATCCCAGCCCCGGGGCGGCGAATAGGTTACGGTCTTGCTCCCGTCGGAAAAAGTCAATTGCTTGAATTTTACTCCGTCCAGCTCGTATTCAGAGAGCGTCGGGGTAAGATCAAGCTCGGCGCGTGCTGGAGCAATTAAGAGCGAGCCAGCGAGAGCAAGAATTAGAGGACGGACCATCTACCTTTAACATAGCTGTAAATCATAAGCGATCCAGGCGGCGGTGTGGTCTTAAAATTATTGTCGAAGTACCACTGACGGGTGGGCGGCGAGTAAACATTCGCTTTCCCCCATTCGCCGATCGACTGCTGACTTTTATACAGCTCTACCATCGAACCGTAATAGGTAAGAGTCGCGCGGGACCAGTCTTCCAGGAAGCGCGGGAAATTCTCCGCCCCGCCACTGTAGGATCCGTCACCTCCAACGGAGGCAGTCGCGACAATACCGGAGACAATTGCTGCGTTGACGGTGGTGTTGCTTGCTACGCGCGAGCTGGTTCCGGCAAATGAATTCGCGTCATTCCACGAATTGGAGAGAATATTCACTGCGTCAGTGAGGATGGAGCAGGATGCGCGATTGTAGCCAGATACCTGCGGTTTAGTCGGGTCGCTTGAGCTGGCATTTGAAGGAGGAGACCCGCCGGTGTTGAAGTCGCCCTGAACGTAAACAGGGTTTTGGCTAGCAACCGTCAGCCCCGTGGATGGAATCTTAGAACCGTTGAGCAAGCGAACTCCGCGTCTAGCTGTGGAGCTCGCGCTGCTGTCGTAAATATAAACGATGCCGTTGAAACCGGACGATTTGTAAGTGGGAGACAGCCCGCTGGTGTTGTTCTCGATGGCGCTAACGTCGAGCGTTACGAGGCGAACGTTCGCCCCTTCTCGGTTGTCCTGGATCGCTTGATTTGTGGAAATAGCATTGCTGAACATCTGGTAGAGGGGGTTCGAGCTGGCGAAAGCTGTTATCGTCCCGTCCGAGTTCGGCGTCCCAATTGTGACGTTATTGCTGGAATCGACCTTAATCGCGACACTGGCCTGGTTCCAAAATCGCGAATTGGCCAACGGATCGGTGGAACCAGCAACCGGCGGTTCAATCAATTTATGATAGCTGTCGCTAGTAGCGCCCGAGCTACTCGAGCTGGAACTGCCGAATATAACCGAGGCATCCAAGCCGAACGGCTGCTGCTCCTGTCCCAGCGCGGGTCGTAAACTGGCAGGCCAGTGTGGAGTCGTTGGAGTCTCAGGGTGACGCGCGTCTCCCGGCATAAAGCCAATTGTCCAATCGGCACCATAGGTGACTTTGTCCGCGAACCACAGGGTGTTATGGCCAGTATAGAGACTGGAGTTTGTGTGGACCCAACCCGTGACGGTGAACTGCGGTCCCGGATGAATTTCGAGCGGGTCGTTATAAAAAATCGCCCAGTTCCATGGTGACAGTTGTTGTTTTGAAAATACGCGACGAACCTTGGCCACGGTGTTTCCTCCCACGGTCGGCAACGTCACATCTGCCGAAGCGACGTAGTTGTAGGTTGCCGACGTAGTGCTCGCTGTTCCGGTCTGCGACAGCCCGACCGCTGGAACAGGAGGGACATCAGCGCTGGAAAGAGAGCTAAGTGTCGCATCAACTGCCACGACTTTGACATTCGAAATCGTGTAAGCCGAATCATACTCATCATTGATTGTGTAACTGGTTCCCGCCTTAGCAAAGTTCGTCGCGCTCGGAAGTGTTGGGAGTTGCGACGCGGTCGGGACCGGAATAACCCCGAGGAAGGAACTGGTGGCCAACGGTGTAGTCGGACTGAACCGGCAAATAGTCCTCCAGTTTGTAAACAGCGTCTCAATCGTAGCGTCCGCCGCAGTCAGGGCCTGCTCCATTGTATTCGTGCGCTGCACGGATCGACTGACGGTCGTGGTGTACTGCGCCGCGATCGCCACCACACCCATGAGAATCGACATGGTGGAAACTACGACTAAAAGGGAGCTGCCCGATAATTTATGGTTAGATGTCATCTTCATTGGTAAGTGGTTAAACGTCCTTTGGTCGGGACTTGGCTGTTCAGGTAGATATTGGCCGATTTGAAGCCCAGATTAGTGGAATGGGAATCGGCGGTGGAAAGATTGATTGCCGCGACAAATCGAGAGTAAAGCGAGCCGGTCGCAGCGGTCGGCGTGCTAAATGGCGCCGCCGTCGTGATGTTATGGCCGATCACTGAGAGAGCGTTGGAAGCGGTCGGCACCTGGCGGTCTAATACACCGTTCACGACCGTGTACGAGCAGCGCTCGGTAATGAAACAGGCGATGCTGTAAGTGGACGTTCCAACGACGGCCACTGAAAGATTGTTCGCCAAGGTCAATGTGAGGTTATCAACACTTCCGCTCACCGCCGTAATGTCATCTTCAATTTGATGACTCGGCACGATCAGACGTTGCCCGACGACCGGTGTCGCCTGCCCGGGCGTAATCTTGATGCTAATCTGATTTTGCCCCGCAGCAGCATCGCTCGTGAATAGATGCGGACCGCTTGACCACGCTTGGAAGGAAATCCCTGCCGCTGCGCCCGTGCCAGTCACCGGGTTGCCGTTGGCATCAACCAGGTAGGGCATGGAAACCGCCGAATGCAAATCTTGCTGCATTCGCACCATGGCGGCGCGGGCTTGCTGGTGCGCCGTGTTTATGGCCGCGTTTTTCGCCCCCAGAATCATGGTAAAACTAACGAGCGAATAGAGCACCAACCCAACGACAGCAAAAATCGCCATCGTGACCAGAAGCTCTATCAAGGTGAAGCCGCGTTCGTCTGAAAGAGATTTCATATATCGGATGTGCGGATTGTGCTCATCGAAAATGAATAATTCCGATTGAGATAACTGTAAGTGACGGTGACGACGGCCTGGTACATCGTGAGCGGGAAAGTCTGGCTACCCTGGGTGTAAGTGGAACTGATATCGCTGACAGTCGTTGTCATCGTCCCGCTGACGACGACGCCTGTGTTGGGATCCTGATAAATGGGCACGTTGTTCGTGGTTTGTGTCCCGAGTTGCAATTCTGGGGGAATCTGGGCCGTGCCATCTGGATTTGTCTTTTGTGGGTTGAACGGAGCGTCCGACTGAATTAGATCGATTTGGTTCAAAACGGCGGCGTAGGCGCCGGTTGCATTCCGCGTGATACTGGCGTTTGAATTGAACTTAGTTAGCGCTCCGACCGTAGAGGCGATACCGATTCCAAGGATGCTAAGGCTTACCATTGTCTCTACCAAAGAGAATGCCGCCGCGGCCGCCCTCGCTTTTTGGCGGATATCACAGTACGTTGTACATCGATTTGTGACGGTGGACCAAAACCTAGCTGGCCTGCGGCCGAATACGGCCGGGCCCACTGAACATACTTTCCCCATATATTGCTCCCCCCACTGGCGCAACCATCCCAAATTTGGGTCTCGATGTCAACGACAAAATCGTGGAAATTGGCAATAATTATGGTAATTATATTCCCCGGGTTTGTCAAATGATGAAACAGTTCTCGGATAGTCCTTTATATTCGTAAGCATAGACCAAGAGGCTACGAATCCTCCTCCAGCTGACCGGCAAAAGGCAACCCCTTCCTGCACGTGCGTTCGGCTGGCAAATAGGCTGGAGTTTTGTGCCACCTTTGGTGTCGCCCAGCGACGTAAAAATGGGCACATTCCTGATGAGGCGAGGGATAAAGCTTCCGGTGCAAGCTACGAGCCAAATGGAGTTTGCGTAGTGACTACTGCTGAGAAGTGCGATAAAATGCCACTTCATCTTAGGAGACCTCGTTCTATGCGTTGAATTACGATGATGTTTCCGGGAATGGGAGGCAAACAGCAAAAATCCAGAGATCAGCCGTCCGGCCGGAAGATCTGGGATTGAGGCGGAAGTTTCTCTCCAAAATCCACGATCCTTTGCCTCCGGTACAAAACTTTCTTCACTGCCAAGCCCATGCAGGCTTTCTTGAGACAAATCTTGCTTCGGACTGTGCCTGATCTACGGTTTCACGTTTCCGCGAAATAGATGCACGACGGCGAAACGGTTGATACATTGGAACGCACTTCCGCTGCTCACCTGCCCGTTGCACACGGCGGCGAGCTTGTCGACCTTTACGTCGGTCCTGAGCGAAGGGCAGAGATCAAGACTGAGTCAAAAGGACTGCCGTCTTGGGACTTAACGGCCCGACAGCTATGTGATCTTGAGCTTCTCCTCAATGGAGGTTTTTCGCCTTTGCGCGGTTTTATGACTAAGGCTGATTACGAAGGCGTTTGCGACGAGATGCGGCTGGCGTCAGGGATTCTTTGGCCCATTCCGATTACGCTTAATGTAAACGAGGACTTTGCGAAATCGCTCACGGCGGGACGCAGCAAAATTGCTTTGCGGGATCCTGAAGGAGTGATGCTGGCGCTGTTGGACGTGGAAGAAGTGTGGAAACCTGATCGCCGCCAGGAAGCGCAAGCGGTATTTAACACCACCAGTCCCACCCATCCGGGCGTCGACTATCTGCTCAACAAATCGAATCCATGGTACGTCGGAGGCAGGCTTGAGGGTGTGCAGCGACCTTCCAGCTATGATTTCAAGACATTGCGTTTGTCGCCTTTTGAATTGCGGCAGCAATTCGCTCGGCAAGGCTGGCGCCGAATTGTCGCCTTCCAGACCCGCAATCCCATGCATCGGGCCCACGTCGAATTGACCTTCCGCGCATGCAAACAGGCCGAAGCAAGCTTGCTCATTCACCCGGCAGTGGGGCTGACAAAGCCGGGTGACGTCGACTACTTCACGCGAGTCCGGTGTTATCAGGTAGTTCTGACGAAGTATCCGCGTGGCACGGCCAAGCTTGCCCTCCTACCGCTGGCTATGCGAATGGCGGGACCGCGAGAGGCGATCTGGCACGCTCTCATCCGAAAGAACTGCGGGTGTTCACACATGATTATCGGCCGCGATCATGCCGGGCCTGGCAAGGATGCCAATGGAAAGGCATTCTACGATCCGTATGCGGCTCAGGAATTGTTCCAAAAACACGAATCGGAGGTCGGGGTGACGATGGTCCCTTTCCACAACATGGTTTATGTGGAGGACAAGGCCAAGTACCTGCCGGAGGATGAAGTTCCGCGCGATGCCCGGGTCCTGAACCTTTCAGGTACGGAATTACGCCAGCGGCTAAATGAAGGGCGCCTTATCCCGGACTGGTTTACTTATTCCGAAGTCATACAAGAACTGCGGCGAAGCTTCCCGCCTCGCCATCAACAGGGGTTCACCGTTTTTTTCACTGGCTTATCGGGCGCCGGCAAATCGACTATTGCCAACGTCCTGCTGATCAAACTTCTCGAAATCGGAGGCAGGCCGGTTACGCTTTTTGACGGCGATCTCGTTCGTAAGCATTTGTCTTCCGAGCTTGGTTTCTCGCGCGAACATCGCGACCTCAACATTCGACGCATCGGGTATGTCGCTTCCGAGATCACCAAAAACCGTGGCATTGCCATCTGTGCTCCCATCGCTCCGTACGACGCCATGCGGAAAGAGGTGCGCGCCATGATTGCGCCGTTGGGCGGATTTATCATGGTGCATCTATCGACGCCGGTTGAAGTTTGCGAAGAACGCGACCGCAAAGGTCTCTACGCGAAAGCCCGGGCCGGTATTATCAAGGAGTTTACTGGTGTTTCGGATCCCTACGAAGAACCAACCGATGCGGACATCACCATCAATACAGCTGAACTAGCTCCTGATGAGGCGGCTCAAGAGATTATCCTTCATTTGGAAAGCGAAGGCTTCATCGGGAATCCGAGTAATTCGCGCGTCAGTTAAGGCCTTCGAACTAGCGCGACTACTTCTGCAGGTTGTTCTCTCGACATGAACGCAGAATAGCGAAAGAGTAGTTCGCATTTCTTACCGAGATCGAAGGACGGAAGTTGTAGGACAGGCATTCCTGCCTGTCGAACCATTCCATCCTGGCAGGCGGGAACGCCTGCCCTAAAATTCCGGCGATCGAATCGGGACTACACGTTTATTTAAAATGCGCTGGACCAAAAGGCGCTTGTTACCAACGATCAAGGCTACTGGGAAGGTCCCGGTGTCTTTGTCGGAACCAGCGGAGGGCCACTCATACTTTTGAGAACACGACCGAGATCACTGCTGGTGGAAATGACCGCAGTGGTGTCGTGCTCGAAGGCGGAGCGTGCTACCTGGAGACTACGCAGGAACAGGTAAAGGTCCTGTGCATCGGGCGCGCTGTAGGCGTTGGCGTAAATACGCGCAGCTTCCGCGTCGGCCTCGCCTTCGATCTTCAACGCGTCGCGGTTGGCACTCGAAATAATCGACGCCACTTCGCTTTCCTTTTGTCCGCTGATGTTGGCTGCCTCGCCGTGGCCTTCGGAACGGAATCGAGCTGCGATCTGGTGGCGCTCGCTCGACATCCGCTCAATAATTTTCTCAGCTACCGCCGGGTTATATTTGCTACGCTTGAATCTTTCATCGAGTAGTTCGATTCCAAAGTCGGCGATCTTTTGCCGGGTCCGTTCTGTAATTTGTTTCTCGATCTCCCCCCGCCCGAGCTGAATATCTGGAAGCTTACTTGGTAGGACCGTGCCGGTTTTCTCCAATTCCGTATCGCGCAAAGGCTGTCGCCCTTTAGTTACTCGAATAATCTCGACCAAATCATGCGTAGCTACCGCCGTCCGCGTTTCGCTGCCGAGAATATCGTCCAATCGGGAGAGGGCACTGCGTTCGTCATTTAACCGGTTATAGTAGAGGAGCGGATCGCTTATGCGCCAACGCGCGAAGCAATCGACGATGAGGTAAAGCTTGTCTTTGGTCGGGCATTCCGTCGGCGGACCGTCCCAGGCTAGAACGCGTTTATCAAACCGGTTTACTTTATCGAAGAATGGGAGCTTCAACTTCAATCCCGGGGTAGTTTCGGTGCGAATGGCTTTGCCGAAGCGAGTAACAATCGCATCTTCGTACTGGCGAACGATAAAGAGCATTGAACCCCACTTGAGTCCCGTTAGAATAAAGATTAGACCTAGTATCGCCATGGTGCCGGGACTGCAAAATGCGGATGGGTGCTGGCGGCATACTAGTAGTTTCCTAATGGGGTGACGGAGTCGATTCGGGAGTTACCAAAGGCAGCGTTTGCAAAATGCTTTTCAGGCTGTCGTCCACGATTACTTTCTTTTGCAAGGCCGGAAAGAGCGCCTGCATTTGTTCCAGGTAAATACGACGCCGGGTAACGTCCGGCGCCTTGCGGTACTCGGTCAGCAGAAGGGTAAACTTCTCGGCATCGCCTTTGGCCTGGTTTACCCGGTTAAAGGCGTAAGCTTCGGCCTGTTTAAGACGTTCCTTAGCCTGGCCGCTGGCATTTGGGACCGCATCGTTATAAGCCGCCCAGGCTTGGTTAATCGCGGTCTGCTTCTCTTGTTGAGCCTGGTTTACCTCGTTAAAAGCCGCCTGGACCGCTGGCGGTGGACGCACTGTGGCAAGTTGGACCTGCTGGATCTGAAGGCCAAGTTTGTAGTCGGAGCAAAGCTCAGCCAGGCGTTTGAGGGCAGCGGTTTCAATGTCGTGGCGCCCAATGGTAAGGACTTCATCCACGGTGCGATCACCGATCACTTCGCGCATCACGCTCTCTGATAAATCGCGCAAGGTTTGTTCCGGCTCGCGCACCCCAAACAAGTACATTTTTGGATCGGTAATTCGATATTGCACTACCCACGGCACCAGAGCGGTGTTGAGATCGCCGGTGATCATGGTTTCGGTGTCTTGGCTTTCCCGGTCGTGTTGGTAGGGGTTGGTGGCGCTGGGAGTGGTAAATCCGAACTCGAGTTTCAGGAGCCGTTGCGTTGGCACGATCACCAGCTCGTCCACATAGGGGACGACGTAGGTCAAACCAGGATCCTCGATTCCGGACAACGCGCCGAAGCGAAGCTTGACGCCTACTGAATTCGTTGGAATCGAACGAAAGCCGAACAGGAATGAGAAAAGGGTGAGTGCTATTCCTACGCAGGCAATAATACCCAGCACAAACCGCACTGGTTTGATGCCAAAGCTGGGAGAGGCGGGCCCAGAGGAGCGAACGATTTGCATGCCTGGATTTCGACTATGGGGCGGTGTCGCAGGTGCGGCAAGTTTTTCCGGGGGCGCCAGCTGATATTGAATCGAATGTGGAACATCCGGATTTCAATTTGAACGTCTCATCAAAGCGAAAGAAAAATCGCTAAAATGAGACGGGCCGGACCCGACGGAGGCGACGTTCTACCTTACGTAAGAGACGGGCGAGCGATCATATCGAGCGTCGATATAATGGCATGTCCAATGCTGCAAAATGCATAATTTTTTAAATCATGAACACCCCACCACTAAATCAAAAAGGATTTACTCTCGTTGAGATCATGATTGTCGTCGCAATCATTGCATTGCTCGCGGCGATCGCTGTGCCTGGATTCATGCGCGCGCGCAAGCGCTCCCAAGCCAGCCGTATTCTGAACGATTTACGGATAATTGACTCAGCGGTTGACCAATACGCGATCGAGAACAACAAAAAGACCAACGACCCCGTTTCAGTGGCGGATTGGACCAGCTACGTTAAGAAAGGTTCTCCCCTGTACAACACCGGCAACAGTATCTTCGGCACGGCGTATGGTTCACAGACGGTAGATCAACTTCCACAAGTCTCTTCAAATGATTACAACGTATTGTCTGACGTTGCTGGGACAGGCTTCTGGTCACCCTACGGACCTTAAGAAGATCGCGTTTCGTGCCGAGCGATTGGCTCTACGACGAAACGAACGCCAGAAGCCCCGACGGTCAAAGAAATCTCTCCAGGCGAAGGACTTCGCTGCACTCAGTGCCTTCCGACATGCGATGCGAAAGCTTCTTCGCTTCAGTAAGGAAGTGGTTGCCACTCCGGCAAAACTGACGACGGAACAATATGAGGCTCTTCTCGCAATCAAGAGTAGTTCCGGCGTCAACGGCATGACGGTTGGGGAGATAAGTGAGCGGCTCCAAGTGAAGCATCACACTGCCGTTAGTCTTCTCGACAGATTGGAAGCACGAAAGCTAGCCACCAGGAAGCGAAGCACCGCGGATAAACGCAATGTAAACGTGCAATTAACCAAGGCCGGCGCTTCGCTCCTTGCGCGTTTGGCCGCGATTCATCACCGCGAACTCCAGCAGCGCAGTCCAGAAATAATCGACGCGCTGCGGCGATTGTCAGAATAAAGCAGGCTACGACACGCGAGACACGTTATCCAGCCTCGAGCCTGGCCCGTCCATGCTCTCGAGCGAGATCAAGAATTGGGCCCATTGGAACAATGCGACTCGGATTAATCCGCTCATGCGTCATGTAGTAATGCCGCTTGATGTGATCGAAATTCACGGTCTCGGCAATGCCATCATGCTGGTATAAGTCGATGAGATATCCCTGAAGGTTGTGATAGTCGAGGATACGCCGCAGACTGCACTTGAAATGGATGTAGTAAACGACATCAAATCGAATGAGAGTGCAAAACAACCGCCAATCAGTCTCGACTATTCTCGTTCCGAATAAATAACGGCTCCTAGCCAGCCGCTCCTCCAATTGATCAAGGGCATCGAATAGTTGTTTGCAAGCCCGTTCGTAAACATGTTGCCTGGTGGTGAAGCCAGCTTTGTAAACGCCGTTGTTGATCCTGTCGTAAATAAAGTCACTTAGCTTCCCCTGTTCCGCGGCAATGTCCGTTGGAAAAAGATCGATCTCCTTATTCTGCGCGAGGCTGCGAAAGGCATCGTTAAACATGCGGCAAATATCGTCTTCGCAATTATTGACGATCTTTTTCGTCACCTTGTCCCAGAGCGCTGGGACAGTGACGCGGCCATCGAAGTTCGGATCGGTTAGCTGGTAAGCTTCGGCGAGAAAGTGAAACCCGTTGATTGGGTCGGTTGAGGCAAAGCCCTCGTCGGAACTCGCCCCTGCAACAGAATCGGAATTGGGATCGCGAAAAGCCCATCCACGTTCATCGCGTACCGGATCTACCACTGTCAGGCCGACGACCTTTTCCAGCCCGAGAAGTTTACGGGTAATTGACGTCCGGCTCGCCCATGGACAAGCCAGTGAAATGTAAAGGTGGTAACGATCAGCCACGGCTGGATAACGTGTCGTGCCATCGCTCGTAATCCAGTCGCGAAAGGCGTCCGCCTGCCGCTGAAACTCACCAGTCGCGGATTGTTCCTTTTCAAACTGTGCGTTCATTTTCAAAACGCTTTTCTCTAGCACGGCAAGGGAGAGGTTTCCAACGCAGAGCGGCCTCCAGTTCCGGCAGCCAGGAGGGGTGTTATCGGGGGCGGCTCTGTGACAGAGCGACTTTTTGGCCCTCAAGGGCCCTTGCGCGTGCATCGACAATAAGGAGCCAATGATGGATCAGCCCAGCTCTTTCTCCGGCCGGACACCGTCACACGATTTATGATCCACAGGCCCAATCAGATACTACGCGGAATCCCTAAGTGAAGGGCTACGCCCGAGTCCCTCCGACGTACTTTCCGCACCGCAAACTGCGTAGCCTCCCACTTCGCACGGGCACACTGCCAGCTCGTTATTGTAAGCATGATATTTATAAAATGCCAACGCGAATTGGCATCACGATCGCTCTCTAGCTCCGGAAGGAGAACGAGTCGACAATCGCTCGTCAGCTAGGTAGAGGACATGCTCTAACCCACACGTTTCCTAAAACTTGCACATGACAAAGACAAACAATTCATGAACAGCCCCAACGATCAAAGGAACCGACGCATCCTCGTCATTGACGATAATCGTGGTATCCACAATAGTTTCCGTGAAATTCTGCGTAGCGCCGCCTCAGGCAAAAGCGCCTTGGATGAAACGGAATCACGGCTTTTCGGCGACGCGTCTTATGGCCGGCGGACATTGGGTTTCACGATGGAGTCCGCATATCAGGGCGCAGAAGGCGTCGAGTTGCTTCGAGCCGCGCTCGATAAAGGGCAGCCATACGCCATGGCATTCGTCGACATGCGGATGCCGCCCGGGATGGATGGCCTCGAGACGATCATAAAACTTTGGGAACTCGATTCCGATCTTCAGGTTGTGATCTGCACAGCGCACTCAGACTACGGCTGGCATGACCTTCAGGCGAAACTTGGCAGCTCTGACCGACTGCTTATTTTGAAAAAGCCGTTCGACGTCATAGAAGTACGACAAATGGCGGAAGCGCTCTGCGCCAAATGGGAATTGTTGCGGCGCAGCCGGCATCATCTGGAGGAGCTCGAGGCACGTGTGGCCGAGCGCACCCAGAACCTTTCCCAGGCAAACCAGGAGCTACGCGATCAGATTGCCGAGAGGAAACAGGCGGAGGCCGCACTGCGCGAAAGCGAATTGCGCTTTCGTCAACTGGCGGAAAACAGCAGCGAGGTTTTTTGGGTCTCCTCACCCACTGGCGAAAAATTGTTCTATGTCAGCCCCGCCTATGAGCAGATTTGGGGATGGTCTTGCCAGAGCATCTACGAAGATCCAAAACAGTGGTTTAACAATATCCTAGAAGATGATCGGCCTCCTGTGGTCAAAGCTCTGTCGGAGTTGTCCCAGGGCACAAATTACGACTTGGAGTACCGCATCCGTCATCACAATGGTTCTATCCGGTGGATTCGCGACCGGCGTTTCGCGATCCGCGGCGAAGACAAGCAGGTCGTGCGGACCTGCGGCGTGGCCGAAGACATCACTCAACGCAAAAATCTTGAGACCGAGATGGCCAAGGCGCGTGATGCGGCCTTGGAGGGAGCGCGCATGAAATCAGAATTTCTTGCTAACATGAGCCACGAAATTCGCACGCCGATGAACGGTGTGATCGGCATGACCGGACTGCTGCTTGAGACCGAGCTCGATCCCAAGCAGCGCGACTACGCGGAGACGATTTGCAGCAGCGCCAAATCGCTGCTCTCGATCTTGAACGACATTCTTGATTTTTCCAAAATCGAGGCCGGCAAGTTGGAGTTTGAGAACGTGGAGTTTGATTTGGATGAAGTGGTCGAAGGCGCAGTGAGTGTTCTTGTACCGCAAGCACGGGCTAAAGGCTTGGAGCTCCGGAGTGAGATTGATCCCAAAGTTTGCACTGGTGTTTGCGGTGACCCCGGACGGTTGCGCCAGGTACTGACAAATCTGCTTAACAATGCGGTGAAATTTACCGAGCTGGGAGAAGTGGTTTTGCGGGTTTTTCCGCAAGAAGATACACCATCAGAGGTTTCTCTCCCTGAGGGGGTCCCGGCCAGCAAAGCGACGCTGCGTTTCGAAATCAAAGATACCGGGATCGGTCTGAGCGAAGACGCGCGCGGACGAATTTTCGATGCCTTCAGTCAGGCTGATCAATCAACTACCCGACGCTATGGCGGTACTGGACTTGGGCTGACGATTTCACGGCAGCTGGTAAGAATGATGCTCGGCGAGATCGGAGTCGAAAGCGAACCAGGCAAAGGATCGACATTTTGGTTTACGACGAGGTTTGAAAAACACGCTGGCGGAAAAGCGGCCCCGGCGAAGCTGAAACCTCTTCCAGGCGTGCGCGTGCTGCTGGCAGATGCCAGCACCACTGATCGCCAAATTCTTCGATCACAGCTGGCCGCCTTCGGAATGCAATGCACCTCAGCGACCAGCGGAGGGGAAGCGCTTCAATTCTTGTGCGAGGCGATTGCGGATGAAAATCCGTACGCGCTCGCCATTCTGAACAAGCAGATGGCGGGAATGAACGGAGTGGAGCTGGCCAAGGCCATTAAAAGCGACCACATCACTAAAGATACCCGCGTCATCATGCTCGGCTCGGTCGGTGATCCCATCGACGCGCAGACTCGCAAAAATACGGGCATCGACGCCTTTCTGGAAAAACCAGTGAAGCAAACGCAACTTCACCAGTGTTTGGCCAGCGTATTGGGATCTGCGCCTTTAAAAAGGACTAAAGGAAGCAACCATACCTCGAGCGAAGCGCGCCGGCGCGTAATTCATGACATCCGTATCCTGGTTGCTGAAGATAACGAAGTGAATAAAAAAGTCATGCTCTTGCTGCTGGACGATCTCGGTTATACGGCCGACACCGTCTCAAACGGCAAAGAGGCGATCGCAGCGCTTAGGGGTCATTCCTACGATATTATTTTGATGGATTGCCAAATGCCGGAGATGGACGGCTATGAAACTGCGCGAACCATCCGTCGCGAATTCGACCAGCCGCCACGCATCATCGCCATGACGGCACACGCGCTGCGCGGCGACCGCGAGAAATGCCTGGCTGCCGGAATGGACGACTATCTCTCCAAGCCGATCATTGGAGAGAAATTGGAGATAACGTTGAAAAAATGGGCACCTAGTCGTGACTCAAATGCGCCGGTCAATCTTCAGCAGCTCCGCGATGTTTGCGGGGACGCTCCGGGCACCATGCGAAGGATCGCCGAACTTTATCTGGAACAAGGCGCGGAACTTCTACCCGCGATGGAAAACGCCATTCGCAATAACGATGCGAAAGATTTGGGCTCGATCGCGCACCGCTTTCGAGGCGCGAGCCTAAGCTGCGGAAGTAATTCAATTGTTCCCTTTCTAAAAGAACTGGAGCAGATGGGTAATAGCGGCAACCTCGACGCGGCGTCTGCGATATACGAAAAAGCGAGTTCGCAATTCGACCGCATCCGTGCCTTTTTCGAAAGCTACTTTCAAAATAGTGAACACACGCTCGAACAGGAAGAAATGCTCGCCCGGGCCTGCTACCGTGGGACCGTCAGGCCGAGCCATGCAGCGGTCGGCCTGCGCGAAAAGGTTGTGACCTAGAGCGGAAACCTCACCTTCAGATCATCGATTTCGGCGACCGCCTTCTCCAGCTCCTTCACCCGCGCTGCCAAGGTAGAATGTAACGGGATGCGTAATCCGACCCGGATACGCGCCAAAAGTTCGTTCTTGTCGAACGGCTTGATCACGTAGTCATCTGCGCCCGCGCGCAATCCTTCCACGATGTTTTCCTTGGCGCCAAGTGATGTAAGCATGATCGCGTGTAAACCATTTTTCTTTCACGAACGCGTCGACAAACTTCCAGGCCGTCCAGGCCTGGCATCATCCAGTTGAGTAGGGCAAGCGTCGGAGCTTGCTCTCCTCGTAACGCCGCCATTGCTTCATGACCGTCCTGTGTGATAACGGCTTTAAAACCCCGATTGCGGCAGCGCGGCAACTAAGCCTCAATGATCTTGTTACGAACGGCGTAGCGAATCAACTCACTAAACGATTTCAATCCCAGTTTCTTCATGATCGCGGCGCGATGTGTTTCCACCGTACGCACACCAAGCCCCAGGATGGTGGCAATTTCCTTACTACTTTTACCCTCACCCAGAAGCTGCACGATTTCCCGCTCCCGATCGGTGATCCGGCTTTTTTCGGGAGTCCCTTCGAGGGCTTGTTTTCCCTGAATATACCGCGCGAAAACAATCTCCGAGATCCGCGATGTAAAAAAATGTTTGTGCTCGGAAAGTGCTTCGATCGCGTCGATTAAATGATCAGCCGCATCTGTTTTCATAATGTAGCTACGCGCTCCGGAGTCGAAGACATCGTGAACTAGCTGTTCCGTCTCCTGCGCCGTAAAAATTAGGATTTCTGTCTCAGGTGACTTCCTTTTGATCTGCCGTGCCGCATCGAGGCCGTTCAATTCGGGCATTGTGATATCAAGTATCACGATGTCCGGTTTTAGCTCGGCGGTCAGTGCAACTGCATCTCGACCGTTATCGGCCTCGCCGACAATCTCCCATTCTGGGATGGTAGAGAGAAGCGCACGCGTTCCCTGACGGACCACCTTATGATCGTCTGCGAGAAGAATCCGGACCGTCTTCACGACACAACAATTATAGCTTGCGGAAGTCTTAAACTCATTACGCTTTCTCGCGGATAGAGCGAGCCGCGCTTCTGATTTTGAGCGCCAGGGATCATTTTTTTGGATGCGGTGCCAATTGCTTTAAAACGGCGCTTTCCAGCGCGGTGAGCAGCTTCCTCGTATCGTATGGTTTGCTTAAAAAATTCACGACCCCGAGCCCCTGAAGTTCGACCAGGCGAGGCTCAGCGTGCTGTCCACTAGACGCGATGAAAATCATATCGGGTTTTATCCTCTTGAGAGCGCGAATTAGGGCAACCCCGTCGATATACGGCATCATCAAATCGGTAAGAACAACGCTGATCGAATCCTTTTGTTGAGCAAAGATAGCCAATGCCTCGGGGCCATCATTCGCTTCCAGCACGCGGTAGTTGTGCGTCTCCAGAGTCATCCTCGTGACGCGGCGGATGTTGATCTCCTCATCGACCAGCAAAACTAATTCGCCATTTCCCTTGGGGACAGGCGCGGCCTCTTTCCGGCATAGAGCGACATCGGCTTGGACAGCAGGAATGAAAACCGTAAAAGTCGTACCCCTGCCTTGTTCACCGAACACCGAAATAAAGCCGGCGTGACTCTTCACGATTCCTAAAGAAGTGGACAACCCTAAGCCGGTGCCCTTACCGGGATCCTTAGTAGTGAAAAATGGCTCGAAAATTTTCTCAACCAGCGCATGCGGCATCCCTACGCCTGTGTCGCTCACACGCAGAGTCGCATACGATCCAGCCTTCGCGCCCGGCATCATTGCAGCATAATTATCGTCCACCTCCACATTTTCTGCTGCTAAGATCAGGGAGCCGCCATTGACCATGGCGTCCCGTGCATTCATGGAAAGATTCAGCAAAACCTGGTGCAGCTGAGTCGGATCACCGCTAATCGCCCAAGGATGCTCTGGATATTGGCCTGTGACTTCGATCGATTTGGGAAACGTCCTTTTTGCGATCTCGACCATTTCGTCAATGAGATGGCGCGGGTTAATTAGCACTCGCTCACCTTCCACGCCGCGCGCGAAAGTGAGTACTTGCTTAACAATGCTTGAGCCGCGTCGTGCGCTTTCCTCGATGAGTGAAATCATGGCCGCGGCATGTTCGTCCGTCCGATTGCGACGCAGTGATTCCGCACCCATCAAAATCGGACTAAGGACATTATTAAGATCGTGAGCTACCCCACCCGCCAGGGTGCCAATGCTTTCAAGTCGCTGCGCGCGCAGCAGTTGCATTTCCAGTTTCTTTTGCTCAGTAATGTCCGTGTTGATGAGGAGCAGCGAGCGAGGCTCGCCGGCGGCATCGCGAATGAGTGTGGCGCGGCAGTCGACCATGATATCCCGGCCACCTTTCGTGACCTGCTTGAGTTCGCCATGAAATTCGCCAGTCGAGAGCAGAACCTTTAAAGGGGCGTCGCGCTCATTTGCATCGGCGTAGAGTAGTTTGCCGCTTGGCTTGCCCAGCGCTTCGTTGGCGCTCCAGCCGTACAAGTGTTCCGCCCCTTTATTCCAAAAGATGATGTGATCATCTTGGAAATGCCGGATGATGATCGCGTCCCGTGCATGATTGATGATGTCAGCTTGCTCTCGCAGGCGTTCCTCCGCGCGCTTGCGCTGAGTAATGTCGCTTACGGTAATGATCGCCAGCAACGGTTCGTTGCTGCCATCGTGAACCAGAGTGCCGCCATAGTTAAAAATACGCTCCCAATCCGCCCGAATATTTCTCACACGCAATTCGAGATCACGCAGATTTTCGCCACGAAGGATGCGAAACAGCGGCCACTCTTCCAGCGGAACGCGGGTGCCGTCCAGGGTCGAGAGTTCGAAGGTGTCAACGAGCTCGCTTTGGGATCGAAGACCCTCTTCCAAATTGGTATACCCATGAATCGTTAATGCGGCACGATTCCACTGCACCAATTCGCCCTTGAGATCGGAGACAATCACACCCTCGTCCAGGTTCTCGACGACAGTTTGCAAATGAGCCTCACTTGCACGCAACGCATCCTCGGCGCTTTTACGTTCTACGATTTCCTGCTCGAGTTGGTGAGTAAGCGTCTCCAGTTCCTCCACCTTTTCGGAGAGCTTGTCCGTAACAAGATGAAGATGTTCACGCTCGAAATTTGGTGTCGGAACGATCGCCGCCGGTTTCGACCTCTCCCCCAGCGCATCATCAACAATCTCGAGGACGGTATCGGGGTCCGTCGGTTTGACAATGATATGATTAACCCCACAGGCCTTTGCCAATCTTCGTGACTCTTCTTCGATATAGCTGGCGGTATAAAAAATTACCTTCGTTTGCGCGTTTCTTGGATCCTGCCGCAACTGCTGAACAAACTCATAGCCATCCATCCTGGGCATTAGCACATCGGCTATAATCAGGTCCGGCTCTTCTTTGCTGATCAACTTCAGCGCTTCTTCTCCGCTGGAGGCCTCGACTAGGCGATAGTCGCGGTGCTCTAACGTCGCCAGGAGCAACGCCCGATTATCTTCGCGATCGTCAACAATGATAACGGTCTTCATGGTCGAGTTGAAGCCCTTCCACTTCGATTAGGATCGTCCTGCGGTTCTCCCTAGATGGGCCGATCGAAAAACGGTGTTTAATCTTTGTCGTTCTTTCCTTGGTTGCATCATGTGGTCGAAGCAGGACCCATTCCAAATTCAAATACGGTCAGATGAGCTTTCTTTCTGGCCCTCTGCAGAGTTGATGCCGGGGAAAAGAGACGCGAAAGAAGTTGTCGCGCATCACGGATGAGCGCCGGTTATGAAACACGGCGGATCGAATTTCGATGGGGTCGAGTGGAGTGTCTCGGAGTTACTCCACCCCCCGCTGGTGGAGCAGAAGCGTTTGAGCTTGGAAGTCGATCTGCCCGGATGCCAATGCGATTTCCAGATGGCTCTTTGCCGCCGGTAAACCTCGCGAATTTATCAGTGCGCACGAACTCGAATCTCGGGCGAAACCAGCAGCCTATCTTTTTCGGAAGTCTCGCTTTATCGAGTCAATCTTCGCCAGCTCAAGCAGATGGATGATGAGAAAGCTAATGCAACTTGGCTGCGTCGCACGAAATCAGCAGGCGCATTTTAGTTTCGACATTTGAGCCTCAAGGCACGAGGGGCAAACGCCATGGCTGAACTCCGATCCGGTTTCTTGCTTGATGTAGGTTTCGAAACGCTGCCAGTAGTCTTCGGCGGTGTTTATTTTGTGACAATAGGCACAAATCGGGATCAGTTGCTTGAGCTGGTGAACTTCTCCGGTGAACCACAGAATTCGATCCGCGACGCGCAGTCGCATCCGAATAGCGATGGCATCAAGCGGCTTCGTTAGGAAATCATCAATGCCGGCTTCAGTGGCGAGGTCGTAGTTTTCCGCACCGGTATTCAAGGCAGTGAGAAGGATGAAATAGGTATACGGTGTGTTCGGACGCGCCCGCACTCGGTGACAAAACTCCAAACCGTCTATCCCTGGCATCATCCAATCGCTTACGACCACGCGCACAGGAGCGCGATCGAACGTTTCCCACGCTTCGATTCCAGTACGCGTCACCACCACTTCGTGTCCCATGCGCTCGAGGCTTAATTGCAGGATTTGGGAGGCAACAGCGTCGTCTTCGGCGATCAGGATTTTCATCTCGCGGGCGATCTGCGGCTCAGCTTCAGCGCGCCATGATCTGCGGCGAGCTTCGATTCGTTAGCACCCGCTTTGGCCGGAACGCCGTTTTGCACGCTTGCGATTGGAAGTGGCTCCGGACCTTCCTTAAACAACCAGGTTAGCGTTTTCACTGCTAGTTCAACCAGCAGGAACGGTTTGGCGATGAAATCATTTCCTCCACTCAAAGTCGATTGCGCCCGACTTCCGAAATCAGAATGCGAAGTGACAAAAACGATCGGAGTAGTCCGATTAGGCTCCATCCCGCGGACCTTCGCACACAGCTCGAGGCCGGTTTGCCCCGGCATCTCGACATCGAGAAAAATCAGGTCGAAATGTTCCCCCTCCAGGAGGCGTTGCGCGGCGAGCGGATCATCCAAGCTTTTGGCCTGAAGGCCCGCCTTTGCCAGCGCAGAGCAGATCGTTTCGCGCGAGATAACTTCGTCGTCCACGACTAAGATCTTTGGCGACGTTATTTCTTCGCCTTGGGAATTCGCGGCGCGATCGACTAATGAAGCTAACGTCTCAATGGAATGCGCGATCGTTCGTACGACTGACGGCGTGATTTTTGCCGGCTCGCTGTACAATTCAACGAGCAACGCTTCCAAAGCTCCGCTCATCTGCGCAATCTTGTGGAAAGCAAGGGCGCTGGCGCCCCCCGCCAGCAAACGAAGCTGACGGTGCATCTGGAGAAGTGCGGTACGACGCAAATCTTCCCGTTCCGTCCTGGTGAAATTCTGATAACTGGCGCGTAACTTCGCGAGTGTCTCGGCCCTGTTAATCAAAAGCTTCGACTCTAGCTTTTCCTGATTCGCCTCCAGCGCTCCAATGACGCCGCTAACGCCGATTCTGGAAGTGACGCTCACTCCCAGCTCAGGCAAAAGCTCGATTATTTGTTCCGGTGTGTTGTCGACTTTTGCGACGAATTTCGTTGCACCCGCTTCTACAGCGGCACGCGTCAAGTTGCTGAGATAGGGATTTGAAAAAACGATAATTGGTAAGGACTGCGTAGCGGATTCCGAACGGATATTCTTGATCAGGTCGACCACGTTTATTCCGGGCAGGCATAGGTCGAGTATCAGAAGGTCGACAACTTCTTTCTTGAGGGTCTGCAATGTACTGTCAAAGTCGCGAGTAACCCCAACTTTGAATCCCTGGGCCTCGAGTTTTTCCCGGTAGATCTGAGTGGCGAACTGATCGTCATCCACGATCAGGATCGATTTCTGTTTGGAAGGAGTGAAAATTCTCTTCATTTTGTTATGAATTGGAGATTGCGGGTGTTTGGACACGTTGCGTGAAGGCGCTCTGGACCCGCGGAAATTTCCTTTGCTCGTGCGTGCGGAATACTTTCGCCGCGCGGGATAGAAGATTGTGGGGTCGCCCCTGCGACTCTGGCTTTATACCGGGCGTTTGCTTGATCGCAGCCATAAAGCTTTTTGTTGCCTCCAAGAGCCGACTAAAAAAACTACGAATCACAATTTGTTACCGTCGCAATTGATTTTCGCCTAAGGCGAGCATTTACGGGGCCACCGGAACAACCGGCTGGTGCATCGACCTGCCGCCACACCAAAAGGACTGCCTCCTGCTCGACGCCGCACCGAAATATTTCTCTCGGGCACAGCCAGTTACGCATGAGCCAGCCTCCTTCTCTCCCACGGAGGTTCCCGACAACAGGGATACGAAAAGTTTACCGCAGCGGTACACTTTGTGCATTGAGTCGGCTTCCAAAAGGGCCCGAAATGGATATCCTCGTCGCAGATGACGACCGTACTAGCAGATTTTTGCTTAACTCAGCTCTGACGGAATTGGGACACAGCGTCACCGAAGCGACAAATGGGGGTGAAGCGTGGGAGTCATGGAAACGCGAACACCACCAGCTCGTTATCTCGGATTGGATGATGCCGGATGTCGATGGGTTGGAACTCTGCCGACGAATTCGCGCAGAAGAAGAATCGGGCTTCGCCTACATCATCCTGATTACGGCGCGCGCAGGAAGGGCCAATTATCTGGACGCGATGGATTCAGGCGTTGACGATTTCCTCGGCAAACCATTCGAACGAGACCGGCTACTCGCGCGCGTACGTGTAGCAATGCGCATCCTCGATCTGCATCAGCGCTTGCGCCTCGCCAACACAGATTTGGAGCGCCAAGTTGAAGCGCGCACCGCTGAACTGGAAAAGGCGCTTCAGGCGAAAAGTGAATTCCTTTCCCGCGCCAGTCACGAGCTACGCACCCCAATGAATCACATCCTGGGGTTTGCTCAGCTTCTCTCGTTGAAGAAGGGGCTCACCGAAAAACAAGAAGCCAGTGTCCGACAAATTCTAGAAAGTGGCCGGAAGCTCTTGACGCTGATCGATCACATCCTCGGAATTTCAAAGGGGGATCCAAACGAGTTAACTTTTGAGGGGAGCGGCGCTCCACGACTGGGCAATAGCTAAGTCTTTTAAATTTTGTCGAGGCAACGCCGATTAACTCGCGGCCGCAGGTGCGGGATGAGTTGGTTTGCCGCCAAACTCGTGCTCGTGAAAGTGGGCGCTGCGCAGGAAGGGCACGCGATCGAGGACGTGTTCTTGGAACCATTCTAACCAGAGATAGATTACCGGCGTGATGTAGAGCGTGAGAAGTTGCGAAACGATAAGGCCGCCGACAATAACGAGACCGAGTGGGCGCCGTGATGACCCGTCCGCGCCGACGCCAAATGCGATCGGCAATGCGCCCATGAGCGCAGCAAGCGTTGTCATAATGATCGGACGGAAACGTTCGATGCTCGCTTCGTGAATAGCTTTGCGCAATTCGTAACCTTCATCGAGACGATGGAGCGCAAAGTCCACGATCATAATCCCGTTCTTCTTCACGATACCCATCAAAAGGAACAATCCGATCACTGAGTAGAGCGACAGCGTACTGTTGAACAGCCAGAGCGTCATCAGCCCACCCACAACAGCGGGGAACAGAGTCGAAAGCACAGTAACGGGATGCACATAGCTCTCGTAAAGAATGCCCAGGATGACATACATGACAAAGACGGCAGCAAGAATAAGGAACGGCAATGCCTGAAAAAGCTGCTGGAGTACGAGCCCCTCGCCCTGTAGGTCGCCTTTGACGCTGGGCGGCAATACTTCGGCGGCAGATTTCTGGATGTAGTTAATCGCATCACCGAGCGGCACATTCGGTTTGGTGTCGAAGCCAAAGGTTACGCTCGTGAATTGATTGAGGTGATTGACCGACTGCAGTCCGACGTTCTCCTGCGCTTTCGTGACAGCGCGAATCGGGATCATCGTGTTGCCGTTGTCGGGTTTCACGTAGACTTCGCGAAGATCCTGCGGGCTAGTGCGCGCCCGATCGTCCGCCTCCACGATGACCTGATATTGGTCATCCGGTTTCTTGATTAAATAAACATAGTTTTGCGAGTAGGCGGCGCGCAGCAGACTCTCCACCTTCGTGGTTGAAACGCCGTAGGTGCCAGCACGATCGCGATCGATCTGGATGTCGAGGCCGGGTGTGGCGCGAAAGAGATCGGAGCGTGGTGGACCGGCGAAGCCGGGGTAATCGCGCAATTTTGCTCCAAGTTTGTCGGCCGCGTCGTAAACCTCGTTAGGATCGATGCCGCTGATGACGTAGGAATACCGACCGAACTGGCTTCCAGCCGCCCCGATGTTGATCTGCAACACCGGCTGCGGATTCATCGTGGGCAGAACGCCGGGAATACTGCTGCACGCTTGTCGTACTTGAGCCGCTACCGTATCGATGTCAGCGCGCTCGCTTTTGTCCCTCAAAAACAACACCGTAAAAACACCGGCGCCCAACCCAGAACGGCCCGCAACGGTGAAGTATTTATCCACGGCGGGATTCGCCTGAAGAATAGGATCAAGCTGCGCTTGAAGCTGCCGTTGCTGGTCAGGCGACGCACCCTCCTGCACCAGAAAGAACCCGCGGATGACACCGCTGTCGCCAGTGGGCAGCAAACTAAATGAGAGTTGTTTGAAGGAGAACCAAACACCGACGACGCAGGCGACCAGGATCGGCACTGCGATCCAGCCATGATCCAGGAACCAATGCAGGGTTCGACCATAAGCATCGCGAATAGGATTGAAGAAGCGGGCGACGAAGCGCTCGGTCCATGTCTTGCGATGTCCGGGGCCGCGCTCTTTCAGAATGCGCGAGCACATCAGCGGCGTGAGGGTGAGTGAGACCAAACCTGACGCGAGAATCGCGACGATGATGGTGATGGCGAATTCGCGGAAGATACGGCCAAGCAATCCAGGCATAAAGGCGAGCGGAATGAAAACTGCCGCCAACGAGAGCGTCATCGACAAGATCGTGAAAGAAATTTCGCCGGCGCTATTCATTGTCGCCTTAAGAATCGATTCGCCGTGCTCGGCGCGGCGGACAACGTTTTCCAAAAACACGATCGCATCATCGACCAGGAAGCCGATGGCAAGGGTGAGCGCCATGAGGGTGAGGTTGTTGATTGAGTAACCGAACCACCACATCGCCACGAACGTGATCAGGAAGGACATCGGCAACGCGACCATCGGGATGAGGGTGTCGCTCGCCCGGCCGAGAAAGACGAAAATGACAAAGATGACGAGCGCGAACGCGACCATGAGCGTGAACTGAACGTCGTGTAATGAATTCACGATTGATTGCGATCGATCAAAGGTCGGGAGCATACGGATCGATCCGGGGAGTTCACGTTGCAGTTCCGGTAGCAACTCGCGCACGGAACGGGCGACCTGCACGGCGTTCGCGCCTGCCTGTCGTGAGACGGCGAATACGATGACCGATGCAGGCGGATTAAAGCCGCGCGCAAAGAAGTGACGCGACAGCCGCTCGTTCTCCACGCCCTCCACGACGCGCGCCACATCGCGCAGGTAGACCGGTGTGCCGTTGGGCCCACGTTTCACGATCAGATCACGATATCCTTCCGCGGTATCGAGTTGGCCCTGCGGCCGCAGCGTAAAGGATTTGTTCTTGCCATCGAACTGGCCCGCCCCGGAGTAAGCAGTCCCCGCCTTAACCGCAGCGGCAAGATCGTCAAATGTCATGTTACGCGTGGCTAGCTTGCCCGGATCCACCTTGATGCGGATCGCGCCTTTCACGCCGTAGATGTTCACCTGGGAAACGCCCGGCAGGATGTTGATGCGTTGCGCAACTTCGGTCGTGCCGTAGCGATATAGTTCGCCATCGGTGAGAGTGTCGCTCGTGAGCGCGACGTACATTACCGGCTGATCGTTGGGATTTGCTTTGGTAAATGTCGGCGGGCTGGGCAAATCAGCCGGCAGTTGTCCGCCGGCACGCTGGATCGCGGATTGCACATCGCTCGCCGCTCCATCAATACTCTTACTAAGATCAAATTGAATCGTGATGCTTGTGTTTCCCTGCGAGCTTGCGCTGGTGATCAGACTGATGCCCGGGATTTGTGTAAACTGTTTCTCGAGCGGCGTCGCGATCGTGTTGGCCATCGTCACCGGATCTGCCCCGGGATACGACGCGGTCACGGAAAGGACCGGGTAATCGACAGCCGGCAGATCATTTACCGCGAGCTGATTATAACATAGGAGGCCAAAGACGAGAACCGAAACAGTCAGCAACATCGTCATCACCGGCCGCTGAATGAACGGACGGGAAAGGCCGGAGGAAAACTGAGTCAGTTTTTGCGCAGCGCTGCCGCGTCTCTGATGTTGCGATTGAGGTTCGCCGCCGTCACTGCCGTCGGTTTTCATCACTGAACTGCGGCATTATCGCGAGCACCACCAGTGGATGATTTATCTTCCTGCGCCGCGACCTTCATTCCGGGAGCGAGCTGGAGCTGACCGCGCGTAACAACACTTTCGCCGGGTTTAACGCCATTGATAATCACCGTCATGTCGCCGTCCTGCCTCTGGCCGGGCTTTACCTGGCGCAGATCGAGTGTTGAATCGCCCTTCACCACAAACACATAAGGACCGTTTTGCCCGATTTGCACGGCGTTGCCCGGCACGAGCATCGCATTCTTCAGCGTCTCCAAAATCAGCCGCACTCGCACGAACTGCGCCGACCACAACGCGCGATCATGATTTTCAGTGGTGGCCCGTGCTCTGACCGTGCCCGCGCCAGGCTGCACCGCGTTGTCGACGAACGTTAGCTGACCAATACGCGGCTGCACTTTGTCATTCTCGCCCTTCGTTAACACTTGCAACGGTGGCCCGTTCAGATGCTGGCGCACCAGAGGAATGTCCGGCTCCGCAATCGTGAAGTCAGTATAAATTGGATCGAGTCGCTGCACCATGACGAGTGGAGGGCTACTCGGCCCAACGAGATTGCCCGCATCCACATTGCGAATGCTTGTCCTGCCATCGATCGGCGACCGGATCGTACAGTAATCGAAATTTACCTGCGCAACCGCGACGGCGGCTTCGGCTTTCATCGCGTTCGCCATGGCCACGTCATAATCCTGACCGGCAACTACCGCCTTCGATCGTAACTCCTTTTGTCGCTCAAAGGTAGCATGCGCGAGAACCGAATCAGCTTGGGCGGAGGCGAGCGCCGCTTGGAATGGACGCGGATCGATTCGGAACAACACATCGCCTTTCTTGACATCGGCGCCGTCCTCGAAATCGCGCGAAATAATTTGTCCGCTTACCTGTGCCTGCACCTGAACCATTTCCGCCGCGGTGCATGTACCGATTTCATCCAGGTAAAGCGGAACATCTTTGGTGATAACTTTTGCCACTGCCACGGCCCGAGGCGCGGGCGGCGGGGCTGCTTTCTGCCGGGTTGTAATGGCGCGAATTGCCAAAAGCACAACCAGAAGCGCGACAAACCCGGTTACAAGATAAACGCGCTTGCGACCATAACGTCGTTCAAGGTGTGTGACACGCTCCCGCATCGCGCTATTTGCGTCAGCCAGCGTGCTCATTTGTGTCTCCCTCTGTCTCCATTGCTGCCGGGTGCGCGATCGATCCGTTGGCGCACATGGTTCAGCACACGCATGCAAACCTCCATGTCGCGGGTAGGAATATCCTGAATCAACTCGCGCCGCAGCTTAAGCGCCGTCGCATTAATCCGATTGATCACGCGCTCGGTCCGAGGTTGCAAATGCACGGTTTTGCATCGGCGATCGCGCGCTGAATTCTTGCGCACGACCCACCCTTCTTTTTCCAGGCGGTGAAGCAAACTCACCAGAGTTGGCTCTTCAATGCCGGTGTGTTCCGCGATCTGTGATTGGGTTAGCGGTTCGGGCGCGCGGGAAAGATGGATTAACGTGCGCCACTTTGCCTGGCTCAGGCCCATGGGCTTGAGCCGTTGATCGAGTTTCATTCGCCAGGCCCTGGCGGTACCGCCAAGAAGGGGCCCAAAGGTCCCGGGATCAAATTTCTTCATGAGATGCGGAAGATCGTTAGCAGGCTAACGATTTAACCTTTTAAGCAAGACCTTTGCCAGCCATTGTCAACCGCGATCAGCGCGAAGATGGAACAGAAAAAAGAATCGCCTCGTGCTCGCGATAATCAATGATGCGCAAGACCAGCTGTGCCCGACTTGGCGACCAACGCCGGGTCGTCTGTGCTTCTGTTTCGTCCTCAGGCTGCACCAGGAAAAATTTCGTATCGGCCGGTAGTTGCTCGATCCTACTAACATAGCGAATGGGTGCTTGGACATAGAACAAATACGGCTGGTATTTGGGATTGACGGCGTACAGCGGAACGCTCGGCGGAATGATGGCATCGATTTGCCGGGCGTGTTGGCGAACCTTTTCGTGTTTGCGCAAACGCGGGATTGCAATCAGGCCGTAAGCCAAAAGCGCAATGCAACCGATTCCGACGACGATGACGGCGATTTTGTTACGCAAGCGTGGAGGAAACCGTCTGCCGCAAAGCCAACGCGGCCAATGCAGGTTTTCGTGTGCCAACAATTCGCCGAACCACCATGCGGCCGGACCAAGCGCAGGCATGGCGAACCGCGGCCCTCCGCCCGGAATTAGCTCAACCAGCGCAAACGGGACGGCGATGCCGAGCAAAAGCGCAAAATGGCGGCGACGCAATTCCACTGGCTCATCGAATTGAAGGAGTGCAAACGGCAACCACGGCAGCAAATAAACGAGACCGCGCGGGATGTTCATGATCCAGGAAGAAAACTGGAATCCGCTGCTGGAAACCCGGCCGGTATATTGCCGCGACCAAACCTTCGCGACGTGGGCCGAATCCGAGAGCAAAAACGCCGGCAGCGCCCAGGCGGCGAACATTCCAAACATGATGACAAGCGCGATGAAATGGTCGCGGCTTGCGAGCAGTGCGAGCTTGCGATCGTTCCAGAGTAAAGCGACCACCGGGCCGTAGAAAAAGAGCAGATGCGGAAGCGGACCTTTCGCCAGCATGGCCAGCCCGAGGAAAATTGCGGGCAGCAACCACAGGCCCCGACCTGTTTCTTCCGCGCGATAAGCCGCGATCCAAAAAATAAAGGCAAGCGCAGTTAACGAGACGTAGATGGCTTCGATTTCGATCAAACGACCTTTTTCAATATTCCCGCCGTTAACCAGCCAGATCATCGCCGCCAGCAGCGATCCCGTCGTCCCAAGGGCGCGGCGCCCACGCGTAACGAAGGTGAGCGCGACCGCCAAAATCGCCAGGGCTGAGGGAAGACGCGCCGTCCACTCGCTACGAACGCCGGTCAGCTTGAAGGAACAAGCCACGATCCAGTTAATCAGCGGCGGTTTGCGAAAATAGGGCTCACTTCCGACATGCGGCACAAGATAGTTGCCGGTTTGCAACATGGTGATTGCCGGCAAAATGCGCCGGCCTTCCTCCCCGCGAATTTCGAGCAACCCCAGACCGGGCAGGTAAATTGCCGCCCAAACCAAGAGTACCAGATGGGTCCGGCGGCGTTGCCACCATTTGGCGAGAAGAATCTTTCGCCAGGTCCGCCGTCCCGGTCGTTCAGTGACCATGGCGGAAGGTTGATCGGCAAACGCTGAACGATCAAGGCGAAGCAATCATTTTCGTCATCCCGAGCCGAGTCTAGGGACCGCGTTGTGAAACTTTTAAATTCCTCCCCTCGCTGTTCGCTCAGAATGACCAGAAAGGGGCGCGCAATAGGCCCTGCATTCCCCTGCCCACCCTCGGCCTCGTCACCTTGACGGAAAGCCAGAGTAAATTAGATTAGTTGACTCTAGGTCGCGCGGCGTAGGAGTGGGAGCTGGTGTCCCACTCTTTTTTGTCTGGCGATCTCGAGCTGTTTTTTATGAACGCGGAATTTATTGCGATGTTAGACTATCTTGAGCGGGAGCGCGGAATTAAGCGCGAGATTTTGCTCGAAGCGGTCTCGAATGCATTGCTGTCCGCTTCCAAGAAAAGCGTGAGCGCTTCGCGGGAACTCCGCATCGATATTAATCCGAAAACCGGTGAGATTCGCGCCCTCGCTAATTTGATCGTGGCGGACAAGGTGACGAATCCGCAGGACGAAATTTCGGAAGCAGCAGCCCGTCGAATCAAGCCAGACGCCAAAGTGGGCGACGTCGTGGAAGTGGAAGTGACGCCCAAAAATTTCGGACGCATCGCCGCGCAGACGGCCAAGCAGGCGATGATGCAGCGCATTCGCCAGGTCGAGAAGGAAATGATTTACGAGGAGTTCAAGGACCGCGCCGGCGAAATCGTGAGCGGAACGGTGCGCCGTTTCGATCGCTCGGATGTGATTCTCGATCTGGGAAAATTCGAAGCGATTATGCCGCAACGGGAGCGCGTAGTGGTGGAAGATTACAATGTTGGAGACAGATTGCGCGCATACGTGGTGGCGGTGGACAATGGAATTCGCGGGCCGGAAATTATCGTTTCTCGCAGTCATCCGAATTTTGTGCGGCGTCTGTTCGAACTCGAGGTGAGCGAAATTGCCGATGGCACAGTCGAGATCCGTGGGATTGCGCGGGAAGCGGGTTATCGAACAAAGATCGCGGTCTGGAGCGCCAACCAAAAAGTTGATCCGGTGGGAGCGTGCGTGGGGATGCGTGGATCGCGCGTGAAAAACATCGTGCGCGAGCTCAATAACGAGAAGGTGGACATCATTCGCTGGAGCTCGGACCCGAAGGAATTTGTGCTCGAGGCCTTGAAGCCGGCGAAGGTGAAAAATTTGACCTTCGATACGGAGAAAAAAAGTGTGACGATTGCGGTCGATGAAGATCAGCTTTCTCTCGCGATTGGGAAAAAGGGACAGAATGCGCGCTTGACTTCGCGATTGACCGGCTGGGAAATCAACATTCAAAAGGACACTTCAGCTACCACGGCGGTCGAACAAAAGGTGGCGCAAGCGGCGCAGGCTTTGTCGGCCGCATTACCGATTAGCGAAGAACAGGCGACGACGTTGGTGAAGTCGGGATTTACCAATCTCGAGGGATTGCGTGACGCCGACGTGCAGGATTTGGTAGATATTTTGGGGATCGACGAAGCGAAAGCTCGCGAAATCCACGAAGCGGTGAAGGAACCGGAACCCGCTCAGTAGTTATGGCTCTCCGCTGAGGAGCTCAGGGCCATGAGCAGAAATTTTGAGGAACAAAATGGCAACGAAAAGCACGACGAAATCGCCGGCGCGCAAAGCGGCAACGACCGCGCGCAGACCGGCGAAGAGTGTTCCTCAGAAAGAGACGCCGCCTAAAGCTAAAGAATCCAAAACAAAGGCCGCCGAAAAACCGGAACGCCCTATAGGGCCCGCAAAGGAGAAAGGTGCGCCCGCTCGGGTCACTGGGGAGGTGCCAGAGACAACCGAAGAGAAGCCTAAGTCTGTGAGCAAGATGGAATCGGTTTCGTTAATCGATAAACCCAAAGCGAAGTCCGCAGACGGCGTCCCAAAGCTCAGGACAACAATTTTGCCGCCGATTTCGAAACTGGTTGCGAAACCGGGGCTCACCGCCCCGCCGCCACCGCCGGTCGTCGAACCACCGCCTCCGGCTCCTGCTCCGGTTGCCGAAGGTGCGGCTGTTTCATCAACCGATGGACAAGCCTCGGAAGTTGCTCCGCCAGTCGAGGAAGAACCGAAAAACGTCATCACAATCAAGCCGCCGATCATTGCCAAAGAGCTGGCGACGCAGCTCGGGATGAAAAATTTTCAGCTGATCAAGGAGCTGATGGATGATTTCAACATTTTCGTAAACGCCAACCAGACGATCGAGCCCGATGTGGCGACGAAGATTGCGGAGAAGCACGGATTCGTCTTGGAGAAAGAGCGCCGTGAAAAAGGAGGCGGCGTTCACAAGGAAGAAAAGGTTATTGTTGCTCCGCCACCTCCGGAGCCGGCGAAAGAGGAGGAACTCAAGCCCCGCGCGCCCATCATCACTTTCATGGGCCATGTCGATCACGGCAAAACGTCCCTGATGGATGCGATTCGAAAAACGCGGGTGGCCGCGGGCGAAGCGGGCGGGATTACGCAACACATCGGCGCCTACCGCGTGGAACATAAAGGCCAACCGATTACTTTTCTCGACACTCCAGGTCATGCCGCTTTCACTGCGATGCGCGCGCGAGGTGCATCGGTCACCGACATTGTGGTGCTGGTGGTTGCAGCCGATGACGGGCTGATGCCGCAGACGATTGAAGCAATCAATCACGCCAAAGCGGCCCCGCACGTCAAAATCATGGTCGCGATAAACAAGATCGACCTGGCTTCGGCCAACATCGATCGAGTGAAGAAGCAACTTCAGGAGCGTGAGCTGACACCGGAAGATTGGGGTGGCGAAACCATTACCGTTCCGGTTTCGGCCACGCGCGGAACCAACATCGATCAACTTCTCGAGATGATGACGTTGCAGGCCGAAGTGATGGAGCTGAAGGCATCGCCAACCGCGAAACCTCGCGGCACTGTTATTGAAGCGCAGGTGGAAGCGGGGCGCGGGCCGACCGCAACCGTCATTGTCCAGATGGGCACCCTACGAGTGGGCGACGCCTTCATTTGCGGTGACTACAGCGGCAAGGTGAAATCCTTAATCGACGATCGCGGTCAACCGGTGAAGGCCGCCGGGCCGTCGACGCCGGTGAAGGTTCTTGGATTCACCGGATTGCCCAATGCAGGCGACGAACTGCTGGTGATGGATTCCGAGCGCGAAGCCAAACAACTAAGCGAAGAACGGCTGGAATCGAAGCGTGCAGGCAAATTGGCGACGCCACAGCGCGCCACACTCGAAACATTGCTGGAGGCGGCCGATGGCATAAAGGTTTTGCGCATCGTCCTGAAAACCGACGTGCAAGGTTCACTGGAAGCACTGACTGGTGCGCTCAATCAAATCGAGAGCAAGAAAGTCGATCTCGAAATAATCCACGCTGGAGTCGGGCCGATTTCGG
>Ga0193714_1000002_pt1 | contig 37257 bp, 30 predicted proteins | sample U2m1metaG_FD_143039 | JGI IMG/M metagenome (GOLD analysis project Ga0193714, IMG submission 143039) | Soil microbial communities from a riparian zone of the East river system, Colorado, United States - U2m1 | ecosystem: Environmental > Terrestrial > Soil > Riparian zone | place: USA: East River... | reverse complement strand
TTCATGTATGAACTGCGAGCCGGCACCCCAACAACCAGAGGCCATACCGCTGGCAACCTTGGAAAACAAGGCAGAGTAAAAGTCGGTGATGGCAGGGTTCTTATTGATCGCTTGCCGCTTGACACAGTTTTCCATTTTCACTCCTTCCTCGACGATCGAATGAAGGAGGTGGAGTGCGGAAATAATTGGAGCGCTTTACGCCTGCTGAGCAAAGCCTCGGTAGCCGCCCAGGATGGACTCAATTGGGAAATCAAGATGGACGACCAATGGGGTGCCGCTGTTGTAGATATACGACTGGAGCAGGCGATTACACCTATCGCGCAATGGCCCACGCGGGAGACACTCAGCCTTACGCAGTAACATGAGCCGGTTCCTGAAGAAATTTCTCCGCGAGAATGAGGGAATGTTCTCTCGCAAGACCAAACCAGCCATTCATCTAGGGGCCTACGGAAAGCACCCCGGCTGGGATGATCATATTGATGATATTGGTTTGGAGACTGAAAGCTTGCTGCTGGCGAAACAGGTTCTGTATGTGGATGGCATTGGTGGACAGATTGATTCCGGAGAATGGGACAAACTGCGTGACAATGAACGGCTGCCGGAATTCAAACACGTCATTATCTGGAAACGCGGAAAAGCGTTCTTACTGGGTCGAATGTGGTCCTCGCGGGATGGAAAAAACCGCACAAAGTACCCGATGATTGCATGTGCTCATTGCCTGAATATTCCACTCGACTGGGCGTTAATGACCGTCCTGCCAGCTCTCGAAGAGGTGGAAAGACGCTGTAAGAGTACCAGCTCTGCTGAAGAGATTCGCGACATTATGCGACAAACGCTTGCTGGGCTGCGACAATCGCTCGGTAGCGCCTCTGCTTCACTAGACGACGCTAAAGGAATGGCCTTCATCGACCACCTTGGTCTGGCAGATGCGCAAGAAAAGCTTTTCCGGATTACCTATTATATTTGTACCCGGCTGGCCCGTTGTCTTCCTAATGGCAGCCGCCAGGCCAAAACCGATGTCACTCCAGGTCAGATTCGCCTGCCCGCGGCAAGCGGGCTTACCCGGGAAACGTTGGCGTTCTGGACCCAATTCCTGGAGTCTCAATTCGGTAGGGACATTCCGCTTTTGCTGGCCTTGCCGCTGCAGGAAAGCTGGCTGGACGCAACTAGCGGTGAGCCAACAACGCGAGAGTTTTACTCTTTACGAGCGAAACCCGAAGTTCTGGCGATCGCGAGCGAGGTGCCCTACAGCATCGATGACGAGTTTCGAAAAGCACATCAGGGCACCATCCAGGCGCTGATGGCGGCGTGATCCGCGAATCGGTGCGATCCGGCCTTCCAGTTGAGACAGGTCCTTTTCGACTGAAGCAGCCTGAAGATTTTTCATTGTTTCGCGAACGTCTGCGGGCGGCGGGTTTCACGGAAAAGGCGGTGGGCGAAGTCCTCGAAGGCAAGAGCGACCGCAACATCGACGTGGCCTGTGCGATTCGCCGAACGGCACAAGCCTCACGCTTTCATACCCTGCTACGCCTTTTCGTTTTGGGTATGACGGTGACCGTGGAGAGCGCGCAGGCGGCATTATCAGACCAGGGAGTAAATTGCGCGATCGAGAGCGGCCTGCTCGGAGATGTCGCAGATGGCATACGCGCGCGCGCCTGTTTACGCCCATGGCGGGAACTTTTTCTTTTGAGCGATTTTCTTCCTGCGGAGGGCGAACCTCTGCCGGCCGATTTTGTGATGAGTGGGATATCGGCATCATCCATTTCACTCACCAGGCTAACGATTCGAAAACAAGTGGAGACGGCTCTCGATCTTGGGACCGGTGCTGGCATTCACGCGCTCCTGGCGTCGTCGCATGCCCGCCAGATCGTTGCGACCGACACGAACAAACGCGCGCTAAACTTCGCTGCGATGAACGCGCGGCTGAACGGCAGGGAAAATGTGTCCTTCGTCGAAGGGAGTTTTTTTGAGCCCGTTGTCGGTCAGAAATTTGATCTAATCGTCTCGAACCCGCCATTCACTATTTCACCGCCCTCGTCCCTCTTGTTTCAGACTGCAGGGCTGGAAGGCGACAAAGTATCTGAGTTGATCTTAAAAGAATCGCCGGCGCATCTTTGCGAAGGAGGTTTGGCCATTGCCCTTATTAGTTGGCATCACGAAACTGAAAAAGACTGGACTTCGCGCCCCTGCGCCTGGGTAGAGGGAAGCGGCTGCGATTTCTGGTTGCTGCGTGCCACCAGCGCAGATCCACTCGATTACGCGGCCAATTCGTTGCGCCAAACAGAACGGATGGGCAGTTCGCGTTATTCGGAGCTCCTCGACCAGTGGCTCGAGTTTTACCGGGAACGCGGATTCGCCCGGCTTGCGCTCGGTGCGGTGATTTTGCGAAAGCGTGCCTCGCCCCAGAACTGGATTCATTGCGAAGATTTGTCTGGAGCGGCAGTGAGAAGCGATGCCGGCGGGCAGATTCAGCGAGTATTCGCGGCAGAGGATTTTCTGGCGAATTTGAGCAACGAAGAGGAGTTGCTCGATGCTCGGATAGCCATTCATCCCGACCACCTGCTCGAGCAGAAGCTGGTTGCTGGAGACGATGGGTGGATAAGTCAGTCGTTAGTTCTGAGGCCAACCGACGGAATCGTGCATCGTGCTGCGATCGACACACGCGTTCTGATGTTCTTACCCCGGTGCGATGGCACTCGCACGGTGCGAGAATTAATCTCGGATGTTTCACAACGCGATGGCATCGATTTCGCAACCACGGCGGGGGCCGGTTTGCCACTCGTTCGCCGCCTGCTGCGCGCCGGTTTCCTGGTCATTAACGAACCAGAATTGCGGAGTGAGCGAGACGGTTGAGCGCCTGAGGAAGTCCTTCTGCGATAGTCTTCCGGATTTGGGTTGGTTCCATCACGGGTTCTCCTTCCGATTCGAGACTCGCTTCACCTTTTTGCACAAACACTGAGAGAGCTTCTTCGATCGCTGCGAAATCACGGGTGCCATCGAGAAGGTCAAGAAGTTTGCGACTGAGTGCGTCATTGAGTTCGAGGCCGGTGTGCCGGAGTGTGGAAATCCTCTTTCCACTTCGGTTTTGATGCCGGGCTACGGGACTGGCGAGCGGATGTTCGCTGAGATCGGTCACAAAACGTGGCGCCCAAATGTGGAGTTCGGTCACGCCGGCGGCGAAGGAGCGCAACAACATTTCGCAGATGGCGTGGACGTTTTCGCTTTCATCTCCTTCCGCAGGAACGAGACGGCGCGCTGCTGCCAGTAAGTCCGAGAAGTGAATTGCGTGAGGCCAGCACTGACTTAAATGAAGCAGGGCGGCTTTGACCAGCGGGCGATTGGACTTAATTGACGCTCCTTTTGCCGTTCGAAACTCTTCGATGTCGCTGGAAGCGATGTCTGGCTGCGGCGAGGTTGGTTGCGCTTCCGAAGCGGCGTAAAAATCCACGATCACCCCCGGCTGAATTTTGTGATTTAAGGAAACTTCGCAGTGGCAAAGAAGGGTGCGACGAAAACGCCGGCACATCAAAAAGTCGAGGTATTGCTCGCGTGCAAGAATATCTTTATCCAGCTCACGCAGAGCTGTCATTACCGCCGGCTCATAATCCTCCGGCTGCATTTCATTAAACATGGCATCGCCAAGAAATTGCAAGCCGTGTGCTGCGGCATGCTTGATGAAGTGATGAAAATAAACCGGCCGGGTCAGCGGATTGAGATCATCGTGATAAAAGGCCGCATCGCTGTATTCAACAGCGTGCTCGAGTTCTTTTTCCAGAACGCGCCGGTACAGATCGGGTTCTTTTTTGGAAGCTGCGAGAAACTTTAGGAGGGCCCGGCCCTGCGCGATTTTTTGTTTTGCGTCGGAAGAGTCTCGCACATGGAAGAGCATCATTTCGCGAACCATGTCGCGGATATGGCCGCCGGGATAAGTATTGTAGCTGACGTAGGCGACGCCGTTGGGCGAAAGGGAGTCGGAGCAGATGGCGAGGATGCGATCGCGCACCGGATCGGGCACCCAGGAATAAACGCCATGCGCAATGACGTAGTCGAATGGCTCACCAGCAGCGTCGAATTCCATCAGATCCAGTTGCTGCAATCGAACATTCTGCAGTGAGAGATCTCGAATCATTTCGGTGCCTGCAGCGATTGCGCGACCGGCCGCATCGATTCCGACAAACTCTCCATTGGGGAGCCCGTAGGCCATGGAGACGAGATTGGTGCCATCGCCGCAACCGAGTTCCAGTACACGACACTTCTCTACCGGAACGGTCCGCAATCCAAACAGCGCCGCAATCGTAGCCAGCCGATCCGGGTGAGTTTGAATATGAGCCAGGCTGGGATAAAGCACCTCGTCGTAGGTGGTGAGTGATTGATCGCTCACGAATGCCAGGTTACGGATAACGGTTCAGAAAGTGTGAACTTGCCAACGCACTACAGTCTCACTACGATCAGGCGTTCAGTCTGGCGAGTTTTATGATCGAGGTCGAACAATTATTGAAACCTATTTCAGCGGAGGAACCGTGCGGGAAGAATGTATCTTACGATCCCGGCTTTCTCGCGCTCGACGGACTGATTGCGGGCAAGCCTGAGACACAGTTCTCTGCTGCGGAGGAACCGGATTGGAAGGCGGTGCGCGATGCCTGTCTGGTATTGTTCAATCAATCGAAGCACTTGCGAGTGGCCGTCACTCTCGTCCTGGCGCTGGTAAAACTGGACGGTGCGGTCGGTCTCAGGGACGGCTTGGCGTTACTCAAGGGAATGCTCGAGCGCTATTGGCCCGACGTTTACCCAAAACTCGATCCCGAAGAGAACAACGATCCCGTGGAGCGCGTAAACATTATTGCCTCGCTCTCGACACCCGCGGGTACGTTTGGTGATCCATTGCGTTTTCTGGAGCGGGTGCGCCAAATCCCGTTGGCCAATTCACCGCAGTTGGGACAGTTCAGTCTTGCCGATATCGCCGGTGACAAGATCATTTTGCCCAACGGCGAGGAAAAGCCCCGCACTTCGGCAGGGCAAATCAAAGCGGCTTTTCGTGACACGAAGCCCGACGAGCTCGAGGGCTGCGGCCGGGCCATCTCGGATTCCATTGGGCTGGCAAAGGAGATCGATCACTTCTTGACAGAAACCGTCGGAGCGGCCCGGGCTGCCGATATGGGAGCACTAATGGCTGTCTTAACTGAAATTCAGAAAAACCTCGCGCCTTTTATGTCAAGTGTTCCAGGTCAGTTGCAAGCTGAATGGCAAAACATTGAGAGCGATTCGGGATCAGGAAGACTTACTGGTGAGGGCACGGTCCAGTCGAGACGGGATGTTGTCCGGCTCCTCGAGCGAATTTGCGAATATTATGAGCGGACCGAACCCTCGAGTCCTTTGCCGTTATTATTGCGACGCGCGCAACGAATGGCTGAAATGGATTTCCTCCAGATCGTGGACGAATTGACGCCCGCAATGCGCCCGCAGCTTGAGCCAATAGTTGGGGTCAAGCCGACCGAGGAGGCGGCAAGTCCGCCAACCTAAACCGTCCGCACCATTGAACCAAATCCATATGTGGCGCGCAGTTTGAGACACGACCGCCCCATCCGAATACGTCGTCGGGACCTTCCGAACAGGCACCGGCCGCCCATCACCTCCCGGCACGGGAACCCAAAAGGCATTAATTTGTGTAAAAAATGTTTGCCATGTCGCGCTAAAAGTCCACGATTCCTTTGTGCAGAGCTTCCGCTGCTTCCCGGCTTCGGGTGCTTAATTTTCGGAGGATAACCTATGCCTAAAGCGAGTAGCCAAAAATTCATTGCCCGAAACCGGGCACCGCGAGTTCAGATTGAATACGACGTCGAAATCTACGGTGCGGAAAAAAAAGTGGAATTACCTTTCATCATGGGAGTGATGGCAGATCTCTCGGGCAAACCGGAAGAGTCATTGCCGTCGGTTGACCAGCGGAAGTTCCTGGAAATCGATGTCGATAATTTTGATGACCGCTTAAAAGGCACCAAGCCGAGGGTTGCTTTTCAGGTGCCCAACACGCTGACTGGCGAAGGCAATCTAAGCGTAGATTTGTCCTTCGAAAGCATGGATGATTTTTCGCCCGGTGCAATAGCCCGGAAAGTAGACGCATTGAATCAGCTTCTTACCGCGCGTAACCAGCTCTCCAACCTGGTGACGTACATGGATGGCAAGAGCGGAGCGGAAGAGTTGGTTTCCAAACTTCTTCATGATCCGGCATTGTTGAAGACGTTAGCTTCAGCGCCAAAACCGCAAATAGAGGAGAAGGCAAAAAGCGAGGAGTAAAGCATGGCTGCGCGTAATCCAGAGACTCAAGTTGCTGCACCTGCCGCAGCGCCGGCGGAGATCAGCGAATTCGACAATCTTCTCAAGAAGCAGTTCAAGCCCAAGACCGACACTGCGAAGGAAGCAGTACAGGCCGCGGTAAGAACGCTGGCCGAGCAGGCGCTCGCCAGCACCAGTCTGATCACCAAGGATGCGGTCAGCTCCATCGAAGCAATCGTTGCCGAGATCGACCGAAAGCTCTCTGAGCAGATCAACCTGATCATGCATCACGAAGAGTTCAAAGCTCTCGAAGGAACCTGGCGCGGCCTTCATTATCTCGTCACCAACACCGAGACGGACGAGAAGCTCAAGATTCGCGTGATGAACATCTCGAAGAAGGATGCCGGGCGCACCTTGAGAAAATTTAAAGGGACGGCCTGGGACCAGAGTCCACTCTTCAAGAAGATTTACGAGGAGGAATATGGCACGCCGGGAGGCGCTCCTTACGGCTGTCTCATTGGAGATTATTCGTTCGATCACTCACCGCCGGATGTCGAGATGCTTATGAGCATGGCGCAGATCTCTTCGGCCTCACATACCCCCTTTATTGCGGCGGCGGCGCCGACTTTGATGAACATGGATACTTGGCAGGAATTGATGGATCCACGCGACCTCACCAAGATCTTTCAGACACCGGAGTACGCCCCATGGCGATCCTTGCGCAATTCCGAGGACTCGCGCTACATCGGCCTCACCATGCCGAAGACGCTGGCCCGGCTGCCCTACGGCGCCAAGACAAATCCGGTGGAGGATTTCGATTTCGAAGAAGACACCGAAGGAGCGGATCACTCCAAATACTGTTGGTCGAACGCCGCTTACGCGATGGGCGCAAACATCAACCGCGCTTTCAAACTTCATGGCTGGTGCGCCCGAATTCGCGGAGCCGAAAGCGGCGGCATGGTTGAGGAATTGCCGGTGCATACGTTTCCGACGGACGACGGCGGCGTGGACATGAAATGCCCCACGGAGATTGCCATTACCGATCGGCGCGAAGCGGAGCTGGCCAAGGCGGGGTTAATGCCTCTTTCCCACTGGAAGAATACCGACTACGCCGTCTTCGTCGGCGCACAATCCTTACAGAAGCCTCAGGCATACGACGACCCCGATGCCACGGCCAACGCCAACCTCGCGTCTCGCCTGCCTTACCTTTTCGCCACCTGCCGCTTTGCGCATTATCTCAAGTGTATCGTCCGCGATAAGATTGGATCATTCAAAGAGCGCGAAGACATGGAGCGCTGGCTGAATAAATGGATCATGAATTACGTGACGGCGGATCCGAACGCGTCCGAGGAAGTAAAGTCAGAGTACCCACTGGCCGCTGCCGAAATCACTGTCGCGGAGGTAGCGGGCAATCCTGGCTATTACACCTCCAAATTTTTCCTTCGACCGCACTTCCAACTTGAAGGATTGACAGTTTCGTTGCGTTTGGTAACAAAACTGCCCTCCGTTAAAAGCGGAAGTTAGCGAGAATTTCTCAACCTAAGCCCTGGTGAATTGTGCCGGCACCGGGAGTGGGTTGATAGTTTAATGCGAGTAACAAGGCACATCTCTAGAAAACAAAAAATATGGCAGCAGTAGATTATTTCCTGAAGATCGACACCATCAAGGGGGAGTCGAAGGCGGATAAGCACAAAGACGAAATCGATGTCCAATCGTACTCGTTCGGAGCCTCGCAGAGCGGCACATTTGCCACTGGCGGCGGCGGCGGAGCGGGCAAGGTATCCATGCAGGATTTCCATTTCACCATGGGAATGAACACGGCCAGTCCCGCGCTTTTCCTTGCTTGCGCAACGGGTCAGCATATTCCCAAGGCGGTCCTAACCTGTCGAAAAGCCGGCAAAGATCAGCAGGAATTCCTGAAATATACGATGAGCGATTTGCTCGTCTCATCCTACCAAACCGGCGGTTCGGGAGGCGGAGACATTATCCCAATGGACCAAATTTCGCTCAACTTCGCGAAGATCGAAATTGAGTACAAAGAGCAGAATGAGAAGGGCCAAGTGACCGGCTCGGTCAAGAAGTGGTTCGATCTGAAGAGCGTCAAGGGCGGCTAGACTTCTCGCCCCGAACTTAAAAAAATTTTGTTTCGCCGCAGTCGATTAATTGGTAGGGTTTTCCATACTCTTGCTTCGGCATTCGTAGAGGGCAAGCGCCGCTTTGGTACAAAAGAAAAGCTGGTCGCGCAGCATTTCTCTAAGAAATGGGTGCGTTCTTCGAGCAATGTGCAGCAGCGCCTGCTCGCCTGCTGGACAGGGCTGAGCGGCGGAAGGGCTGCTCTGCCCAGAAAGGGAAATGCATATGAGGTCAACGCATTACGCCTCGCCCCGGTCGTGCATCACGATTTAAGCGAGTCGGCCGCCACCTGCCAAGCATTTCTTCGCCACCGAAACATGACGGGAAGCGAAGGTTGAATATCGCGCAATTCTTGGTAAATGGCCGCAGTATACTGCCCCACTTCCGGGCGTAACGGAGAAAAAATCTTGTCGTTCACCTCAATGTAGAAGCGCGCTTGCGCTGCCCGGAACGCCCCTTGGCTTTTGTCGATGAAATCCTCTCTAAGGTCCTGGAAGGCGGGCTTCGGATTTGCTGCCCAGGTTTTGTAGCTGGCTGCCAGCGCTATGGGCATATCGCCTTGAATGTGCGCAATCGCCCCGGTTCGAACGCTGTGCTGAACGGCCTCCATGGAATCCGGTTGTATCGGTTCAATGCCCTTGGCGGGAGGACCATTAAAGTGCGTCTTCCAGAGTGAACTGACCCGTATCCCTTGGAGCGCATCATAATACATTCCGTAGAACACCTTCATGAAGTGCAGGGAGAACCCCGGATACTGTGTTCGCAGCGAGTATTGAAGCTCCTCGTAACTAACCAGCTCGTACAATTTGGCAAACCAATACTTTTGATCCAAAACCGTCGCCTGAAATCCTGGGCGACGGCCTAGATGGGCGCTGGGGAATATCAGGATCGGGGCCACCGCGCCGAGTTGCGCGATGAACTTGGATGCAGTCCGAGCGCTTAACTCTAATGTCTGCCTGGCTTCAAGGTATTCGGCGTGATAATTCATAAGTTGGCTAATACCCAAACCTGCCGGCCAACCCGCGAGGACTTAAAATACAGGAATTGTCAAGACTGTGCGATCCCTTCATTCGGGCGATACATGGAAAGTAGAAAACGATCAGCCTCGGTGACAAGTTAAAAGAGTCAGGGGCGTCGGAACTGTTGATTTTCTTTTTTGGCGTGGATTTGCCAATGAAAGTAAATGGTTTGGATGCGAGTTGTCTCCTGGGTAGGATCAGGGGCAGAAACTCTCTTGAGATTTATCTAAGTGCGCCACTTAGAATTGGTTGGGAGGCTGGATTTGAACCAACGATCCCGCACTCGCGGGATTGAGCTAGCCGCACCTTCCCAATCATTCGATAAAATCTATCGCCTCCTTTCTGTCGCTTGAGTGAAAGTTCAAGTTTTCGCCGTACCCGCTGAATACTGGCACGTACTCCGTATTGGAAGAACACTGGCCGCCTGGTGATCAAATGGATCCTACGGATGACGAAGTAACACAGGAAACATTTCAAAATGCAGAAGGCGCTCGCGTTTGCGCAGGTGGAGGTGGGTGAGACGCCGGCCTTCTTCGATTCTGCCACCCGACCGATATCAACAAGGTCACCAAGATAACCGATCCGTTTGGGATAATTGCGCCATGCATTCCTGAATGCGTGGGTAAGTTCGGTACGGTGATTTGCACCACGAGTTAATGTTGGTCAGCCTGCGGCTGAAAATCGCAGTGCGCAGTTCTTGTTGCGGTGGCCTTGCGTGGCATCTTATGGTCAAACCCAACATGCCCCTGCAATCAGAACTGTTTCAAGGCGACCCAAACCTCGAGGCCTGCCTGGTCAACAATGCCGCTCACGTCACCCCGGACGCAAGCGGGGATCACGTGGGCAAAATCCAGGTCGCGCTCCTTACATTGGAAGATGTGGACATCGATTCGGGGGAATTATCCACGCAGCGATACGGTTCATCGACCGCCAATGCTGTTCTGACTTACAAAAGAAAGCGGAACATCATCAATTTCAGTTATCAAACGCACGCGGACAACATCGTCGGAAAGATGACGATCTCATCGTTGGATCGCGAGATGCTGGCGCAAGAGGTTCCCGATGATTCCGATGCCTGCTTTCTAGATGATGCCCTTATCGCCGGACAGGCGGGGGCGGGGGGAGAAAGCGGCAGCGGTGTCTTGCTCGGGTTTGCCGTATCCGCCTCGGTTCTGCCAGTGACGGCAGCTGGACTGACTCCCTCCGATCGGGCCAAAAGTCTCAAGGCGGACGCGGCAGCCTGGGCTGCCGCAGCGACAAGCAGTCTCGGCTTGGTCGCGGGTATGTTAGCGTCGCCTGACCCAAATGATCCCGATGCCGTAAAACGAACTACAGCGTTTCTGGGGTTGGAGACGCACTTCCATATTAGTACGCATCCAAACCCGGCAGCTTTTGTTTCCGAGCTGAGCAAGTTTTATTCATTCATCCAGATCACGATTTCTCGAGCGGCCAACATTTTCGTGGACGATCTCACCAATACCTCGGATTTCGCCTTTGCTTTTCCCGGAGGATTCCATGCCGACCCTGCCCAGGCGCGCGGCCAGCTTCACTTTTGTCCGCAGTACTTGAAACTGGGTAATCTCATGGCAACAGCTGTCATCGTTCATGAGTCTGCTCATTACGCGGATCGGACGATCGGCCATTTCGCATCCGAATTGCCTCCCTTCGCCGGTTCCGCGGTCGGCACTGGACACACCAAGAACTATGCTCAGCTAAACGCCGACGAGGCGAAGCAGAACGCATACTCGTATGCGCAGTTTGCTCTTCACATGTTCAAGCGCTTCGACAAACGGCTAAAGTTCAGAAGGCTTCCAGGGGGCGGTTTGCAGACGGACTAGTTTGGCTGAAGCACACTGAATGATCATTCCTGCAAACAGGTTGAAAAAAAATATCTGATCACCGACACGATTCGGAGATAGCTTGCCGGACTAAGAGATGTCAAAGCGCTGGCAAAACAGGATCGTAGAAAAGGGGGGGTTGACCGTTTATAACGACCTTAAATCTGGAAGCTGGGTCCATGTTTTTGACGCGGCTTTACAGGCTTTTAATAGTCTCAAGTTGTCGGTGACAATGAAAGAGGCTGCCGACGAGGAAAGTGCGAATGTGGCAGTTACCTTAGTCCTGGTTGATTGACTCGGAAAAATCGGTGGCATTGGTCTCTTATTCTGGCCTTTTTGTGGAATTGCAGCAATTCTCTCAGTCTTGGCTTGCTTGATTGTGAATGCGATCGGGCTCTCGCAACAAATTAGTGAGGTTGATACCAGAGCAATTGGCAGTCGTCCCAAGTCGTGACGATTCCTCGTGTTGACGCAGCACGCTTCGAGGCAAGCTACGGTTTGGCCGTGTGGAAACGCGAGTAATCCTCAATTATGCGCCACTTCACCGGCGTGATCAGAGAATAACTATATTTGGTGATCATTGCGTCGCGTTCCCGCTGCTTCTCGGCGATCTGGCGACGTATCGGGCGCGTGATGGCGTCAAGATGATCCTGAAAAGCCTTGAGCACTTTAAGAGCGCTCGCCAGCTTATCCTTTATTTGATCGTATTCTTTATGTGCCTTTTCGAGTAACTCCTTTAGCTTCGAAACGTTCTTCTTCGCATGCAGAATCTCTTTCGTATCGAAGTAGAACCCAGTTACGGTGAAGAATTTCCCGCCGCGCCCTGCGATGTGCTTAACCGTTTCACCAGCGCTGTGCATCTCCTCGACCGCTTCGAGACCGATTTTTACACCTTTCGTGCCCACTGCCGCATCGTCCTCGTGTTCCATCCAGATTTCGCCGGCGGTCAGGGCCCCCTTCGCCACCAAGCCGAGTCCAGGAACCATTAACTCTACCGTTGTTATCACATAGCCGAGTAAACCTTTGATCTCGGCCTCGATTTCTTCCGCTTCAGCCTCGCGAAGCAAATCTTCCAATTCAAGCAAGTCGTCTCTCAATTGCTTCATCGTAATCGTAAGGCCGACAGAACGCAGGCTGGCGGCACCGGAGATCAGCCCGGTTATTGGAACAGCCTCGGCTTCGTCCATTTGCAGCGAGGCCGTGTCAATTGCCAAAGGGTAGATGTCAAAGAGCGGCGGAAACTGAGCAGGATCAGGAAATTTCCCATCGACAATCAGGTCAAGGCCCCAAGCCAAATCATTGCGGACTTTCTCCACCACGTCCGTTCCCATAGGGAAAAGCACGGAGAGGCTGTGGTCGTATTTCCAGAGAGCCGTCTCCAATTTTTTCTCACGTGCGAGCGCGACGCGAGCCTCCGCGTCCAATTCGCTCCATTTGGAGTAGGTATCGTTTTCCAAATACGCGTCGACTTTGTCGGCATCCGCATCGGTCACGGTATTTTTTGCAAACCGCTCGCTCATAGCATCACCCCTGTCCTGTAGATCCGCACGACCGTTGATCGGGCCACCGTCGAACAACTCCCCGTCGAGAGAGGCAAACCAGTCCGGAGCAGCGTCGGGGAAGCCTCAATCCGTAGAGATCAATCTAAAGAAAACGATGGGTAGTCAAGGAATTATTCAAACACGCAGTGCCTTTGAGAATTTGCTTGTCTGAGGTTGGCTTTGATAGCTTTCGATAAAATCACATTGAGCTGATGCTGAAAGATGAGAAGATCGTTAGCTACGACAACAACTTACGGTTGGCGCTTTAGCCCAACGTGAAATTGTAAGTTCGGGAAACGATATTTTTATCCAGTGGGCCATTATGAACGCCGAAGAATATATCAAAGCCGGTCAGCTCGATGAGGCGCTCGCCTGCGCCCAGGAAGCGGTGCGTAAAACCCCGGCGGAGGCGCGTCCGCGTATTTTGTTATTCCAATTATTCAGCGTGCTTGGGCAGTGGGAGCGAGCTTTGACGCAACTCAATGTTCTCCGGGATATGGATCCTGAGTGCATGGTCCTGGCGGAAATTTTTCGGCCGGTGTTACAGTGTGAGGCGTTGCGTGAAGAAATTTTTGCGGGCAAACGCAGCCCATTGATCTTCGGCGAACCGATGGAATGGATCGGCCTGCTGGTGCAGGCCAACGCGCTGCTGGCGCAGGGACAGACCGCGGCGGCGCTCGAGCTGCGCAACAAAGCCTTCGAAGCTGCTCCGGCTACATCAGGCAAGCTCAACGATCAATCCTTCGAGTGGATCGCTGATGCTGATTCGCGTTTCGGGCCGATGCTCGAAGCGATCATCGACGGAAAATATTATTGGGTACCGTTTTTTCGCATCAGCTCGATTGGAACGGGAGGGCCGCAGGATTTGCGCGATCTGGTCTGGACAGCGGCGCAGTTTACCTGGGTCAATGGGGGCGAATCACCAGGGTTCATTCCCACCAGGTATCCGGGAACGGAAAAGGAAATGGACAATGCGTTCCGACTGGCGCGTAAGACTGAATGGACCGACCAGGGGAATGACCTCTACTTTGGGGTTGGTCAACGCATGTTCGCGACCGACCAGGGGGAGACCGCTTTGACTGAGGTGCGCAAGGTCGAACTAACACAGGCATAATCTGTTCGCTGGTATGGCCGATGCGTTTACCGAAAAAATTCAGCCCTGCCTGCTGGATCGTCTCACCGACGAAAACCCAGATGCGCAAAAGGAAAGCAGGAATGAACGGGTCGTTTCCGTAAAGCGTTACCGTGAAGGTGTGCTGCGTGATCTGATTTGGTTATTGAATGCGAAGGCTCACACCGCCGAAGACGGCTTGGAAGAGTTTCCTGAGGCAGCGCGGTCGGTTTTGAATTTCGGGACACGCGATCTGTGTGGATTGATTTCCACCAGCCTGGATCTGCGAACATTAGAACAGGAAATTGCCGAAGCGCTGCGACGCCTTGAGCCACGGATTAATCCGGGTTCCATTGCAGTTACGGCAGTTTCGGGCTCGCAGAAATTTGCGAATGGAATCGGGATTGAAATTCGGGGGGATCTCTGGGCCTATCCGGTCCCGGAACAACTTTATATCCGTACCGAAATCGATCTTGATACCGGCAAGTATGCGGTGTGAGTTGTAAGCTTGAGGCGCGTTTCCGTAATGAGTGAGCGGGGCCGTAGGACAGATGGATCGCCGACTCCTTAACCACTATAACATTGAGCTGGCGCATCTGCGGCAGACTGCGGCGGAGTTCGCACAACAGTTTCCAAAAATTGCCGGACGGCTGGCCTTGGATCGCGAGGCCAAAGAGATGTGCCCCGATCCATTCGTGGAGCGGTTGCTCGAAGGCTTCGCCTTTCTCACCGCGCGCGTTCAGGTCAAACTCGATGCGGAGTTTCCCCGGCTTACCCAATCTCTGCTGGAGACGGTCTACCCGCAATATCTTTGCCCGATGCCCTCGATGGCGATCGTACGTTTTGAACCAGATCATCAAGCTACGCCACCAGACTCCTATCTGATTCCGCGTGGAACGGTGTTACGGAGCAGCTTGCGGCCTGGTGACAGAACCGCCTGTGAATACCGAACCGCACACGACGTTCAGCTCTGGCCTTTAAAACTGAACGAAGCGCGTTATTACACGCGGGACGTTTCTCAGCTCGAGCTGCCAGAATCACTCGGAGGTCGCGCCGCGATTCGGTTCCGACTGCAGAGCGCTGGCGGCATTCCGCTAAAGACCCTGAAGCTTGACCGGCTGCCATTTTTTCTTCGCGGAGCCGATGAAACACCCGGAGCGATCTACGAGCAGATTTTCTCGCGCGGCATTGCCGTGATCGTGCAGGCGGTAACACAAGAACGCAAAAAACCGCGCACGATTTTGCCGGCAGCTTCCCTTCGTCGCGTTGGATTTCGCGAAGAAGAAACCCTTCTCCCCACCAGCCCGAGGGGCTTCTCGGGCCATCGCTTGCTCCGCGAGTATTTCGCATTTCCGCAGCGCTTCCTTTTCTTTGAACTAACCGGCCTGGCGACCGCGTTGCAAAGCCTCGAGGGTGACCAGGTCGACCTCATTATCGTATTGAGCAATCAGGAGGTGAGACTGGAAGAACGCCGGATTGACGCTTCATTCTTTGAGCTTTATTGCACCCCGGTCGTCAATCTTTTTCCGAAACGCGCCGATCGGATTCTAATCTCCGATCGCTTCTCAGAATTTCACGTCGTCGCGGATAAAACACGGCCGATGGACTTTGAGGTGTTCGAAATTCAGTCGGTCTCAGGCTACGGAGTTGGCGCCGATGAATTGCAGGAATTTCGGCCATTTTATCTGGCGAAAGATACCGATGTGCAGACAAGCGGATTTTTCACCGTGCATCGGGTCCCGCGAGTCTTAAGCGAGAAGGAGAAGAAGTTCGGACAAAAGAGTACCTATGCCGGGTCCGAGGTTTACCTCTCGCTGGTGGATTCCAATGCGGCGCCGTACCGGACCGAGCTGCAACAACTTGGGGTAACCGCGCTCTGCACCAACCGGCACCTGCCGATTCAAATGTTGCGCGGCCAAAGCGGCGGCGATTTCTCGATGGAGTTAGCCGCGCCCATTACTTCGATCAGTTGCCTGACGACGCCGACTGCGCCGCGCCCAGCGCATGCGGATGGGGAGTTGGGATGGAGAATTATCAGCCACTTGTCGCTCAATTATCTCTCTCTGCTTGACGATCCGGCTAATGAAGGGGCTGCTGCCCTGCGACAGTTGCTCAAACTGTATGTCGATGCCGATGACGCTATCATGCGCAAGCAAATCGAAGGCATTCGTTCGGTCAAAAGCCGGCCGATCGTCCGGCGTGTCGAGGTGCCGGGACCCATTGCTTTCGCACGGGGTCTGGAGGTTTCTCTGCTTTTTGACGAGACCGCCTTTGAAGGGTTCGGAATTTTCATTCTTGGAACAGTAATCGAACAATTCTTCGCCCGTTACGTCTCGCTTAATTCGTTTACTGAGACTGTGATCAAATCTCAGCAACGTGGTGAAGTCATGCGATGGAAACCTCAAATCGGCCGGCGCCAACTGATTTAACCGAGCAGCTCGAGCAAACGCCATTCGCGTTTGATTTCTTTCGCGCGGTTCGATTGCTGGAAGCTTACCATCCTTCTTCGCCCAGGATGGGCACGTCGCATGATCCGCGGCAGGACCCGATTCGTTTTGGTCAGACTCCTTCCCTCGCTTTTGCACCCTCTGCGCTGGAGGCCTTTCGTCGAGGCGAAGGTAGCCGGTTAGGAAAAATGCTGGTTCGTTTCTTCGGTTTATTCGGACCAAACGGCCCGCTTCCAATTCATCTTACTGAATACGCCCATGAGCGACAGCTCCAGGCGAAGGACAACACTTTTGTCGAGTTCTGTGATGTATTTCATCACAGATTGCTTTCACTCTTTTATCGTGCCTGGGCTGTTAACCAGAAATCCGTCGACTTTGATCGCGCCGGCCAGGTCGGCCAAGATTCTTCCCGCCTCGAGAATTGGACCGGTCCGCGATTTCCCCTCTACATCGGAAGCCTATTCGGTTTCGGAATGCAATCGGTGCGTCACCGAGATGCAATTTCAGACTGGGCAAAATTGTTCTATTCCGGCAGGCTGGTATGCCAGACCAGGAACGCGGAAGGACTCGGCGCGATTGTGCAAGATTACTTCGGAATGCCAACTCAAATTCAGACTTTCGTGGGCCAGTGGCTAGAACTCCCCCCGGCGAACATCTGCAAGATGGGTGAGTCCCCGACGAGCGGTAGCCTCGGCGTGACGACCATCGTCGGCTCGCGCTTTTGGGATTGTCAGTTGAAATTTCGAATCCGGCTTGGCCCAATGAGCTTTGCCGAATTGCAGCGTATGCTTCCGATCGGGAAATCATTTCGACAACTCAAGTGCTGGGTGATGAACTACGTGGCGGAGGAATTTTTCTGGGACATGCAGCTCGTGCTCAAAGCCGCCGAAGTGCCGCAGATTTCGTTAGGCCAGGCCGGTTTGTTAGGCTGGACCAGTTGGTTGAAGAGCATGCCTTTTACACGCGACGCGGACGACGTGGTTTTGAGTCCGATGGCGGCGTAAACGATTTCCACGGTCCGGATCAGATGTGCCGCAATCGAAAGCCGGCCCCTTGCAGGAGTCTCTTCAGCGCAAAGCTATCAATACCGACTCACGTGTCCCATTTTCACGCTAAAAATGAAGTGGCTCGACGGGAAATTTCTGACTGGGCAAAGCTGTTTTGCTGCGGCAGGATAAGAGGTAGAGGCCGCGATGCGGAGAACAGAGCACGCCAGTGGCGCACGACTAAAAATGTGATTTGATTCCGATGGCGGCTTAGCAAAAAATTATGGCCGAGATCAAACGCACCGCTCTTTTTGGAAAACTCAATAGTCTCGCTTACAAGGCGATCGAAGGCGCAACGGTTTTCTGCAAGATGCGGGGCAACCCCTATGTCGAACTGGTTCATTGGATACACCAGATTCTGAACACACCCGACTCCGATCTGCACCGTATCATCGCCAAATTTGGGATCGATCAATCGCGGCTTGCCGCAGACCTGATGGCGGCGCTCGACAAGCTTCCGCGAGGCGCGACTTCCATCTCGGATTTCTCACCGCACTTGGAAGAGGGGGTTGAGCGCGGATGGGTTTACGCGTCGCTTTTATTCAATGATTCGCAAGTCCGCACCGGATATCTGGTCATCGGAATTCTGAATACGCCCAGCCTGCGTCATGTGTTCACCGGCATGTCACCACAGTTCGGAAAAATTAACGTCGAGGAACTTTCTGATACTTTCGCACCGACTGTCGCCGGATCTCCGGAGGACTCGCTCACATCGCAAGCGGGCCAAGTCGGCGGCGGCGTTGCGCCGGGAGAAGCCAGTGGCGCGATGGCTCCGGCTTCAATGGGCAAGCAGGAAGCGCTCAACCGATTTTCCACCGACCTCACCGAGAAAGCGCGCAAAGGCGAGATTGATCCAATTGTGGGTCGTGACGAGGAGACCAGGCAGATCGTCGATATCCTCATGCGGCGCCGGCAAAATAATCCGATTCTGACGGGCGAAGCGGGTGTCGGAAAAACCGCGGTTGTCGAAGGATTCGCCTTGCGCATTGCTTCCGGTGATGTGCCGCCGGCGCTGAAAGACGTGGTCTTGCGAACGCTCGATCTGGGTCTGCTCCAGGCAGGCGCAAGCATGAAGGGCGAATTCGAGAACCGATTGCGACAGGTCATCGACGAAGTGGCAGCTTCGCCCAAGCCCATCATTTTGTTCATCGACGAGGCGCACACGCTCATCGGCGCGGGTGGGAGTGCGGGGCAGGGTGACGCAGCAAATTTGCTTAAGCCGGCGCTTGCGCGCGGAACTTTGCGCACAATCGCGGCCACCACTTGGGGCGAGTATAAAAAATATTTTGAAAAGGATCCGGCGCTGACTCGCCGTTTTCAGGTGATCAAGGTCGAAGAACCATCGGAGGAGAGAGCTGTTCTAATGATCCGAGGTTTATCACCCGTCCTTGAGAAGCATCACAAAGTCGATGTTTTGGATGAAGCGCTCGTCGCGGCAGCCCAGCTTTCGCACCGGTACATTCCGGCGCGGCAGTTGCCGGACAAAGCAGTGAGTCTCATCGATACCGCCTGCGCCCGTGTCGCGATCAGCCAGCACGCAACTCCACCGGAAGTCGAAGATTCCCGGCGGCGCGTGAGTGCGCTGGAAGTGGAGCGCGACATTTTGGAACGGGAAAGTGCGGTCGGAATCGACCATGAGACGCGTCGAACGGAGATTGCTAAAAAGCTTGAGGAAGAAAACGCGAATCTGAAGCAGCTCGACACCGACTGGCAGCAAGAGAAAGAGGTAGTTGAAAAAATCCTGACGCTACGCGAAAAGCTTCGCCCGTCGGCGAATAGAAACGGCGCTGAACAAAATGTCGCAACCGCGGCTGCCGAGGAAAAGCAAACGGGACCGGCGGAAGATAAAACTAAGCTGCTGGCAGATCTTAAAGCTCTCGAAAAGGAGCTAGCGACGATTCAAGGAGAGACGCCACTGGTTTTCCCGAGCGTCGATGAACAAGCTGTTGCTTCCGTGGTCGCCGACTGGACGGGAATTCCGGTTGGTCGAATGGTTAAGAACGAAATTCAGGCGGTCCTGAGTCTCGCCGATAATCTGGAAAAGCGCGTTATCGGACAGAGGCATGGACTCGAAGCTATCGCACGGCGAATTCAAACCTCGCGTGCCCAGCTCGATAATCCAAGCAAACCAATCGGCGTGTTCCTGATGGCTGGCCCGAGTGGCGTCGGCAAAACCGAGACTGCACTTGCCCTGGCCGAAACGCTCTACGGTGGCGAGAATAATCTTATCACCATTAACATGAGTGAATTCCAGGAGGCGCACACGGTTTCAACCCTAAAAGGAGCGCCGCCAGGCTACGTTGGTTATGGAGAAGGCGGTGTCTTAACTGAAGCGGTGCGCCGGCGGCCCTATAGTGTGGTTCTTCTCGACGAGGTCGAGAAAGCGCATCCGGATGTCCACGAAATTTTCTTCCAGGTTTTCGACAAAGGGATGATGGAGGATGGCGAAGGACGGCTGATCAATTTCAAGAATACAATCATCCTGCTCACGACAAACGTTGGCAGCGACCTGATCATGAATTTGTGCAAGGATCCCGACTTGAAACCCGATGTCGATGGAATGGCAAAGGCGTTGCGTCAGCCAATGCTCAAAGTTTTCCCAGCGGCGCTCCTTGGCCGGCTGACGGTGGTACCTTACTATCCGCTGAGTGATGAGATGCTGAAGTCCATCATCCGTCTTCAACTCTCGCGCATCGAGAAACGGCTCGCCGCGAACCACGGCATTTCCTTCACCTACGACGATGCCGTCGTCGATCTCATTGCCAGCCGCTGCACCGAGTTGGAAAGTGGCGGCCGCATGATCGACGCCATGCTTACCCAGACTTTACTCCCTGAAATTTCGCGCCGCCTCCTGGAAGCGCAATTGGAGGGCGTGACCTTCACCCGTGTTCAGGTCTCCGTCGCCGATTCCCAATTTGCCTACAACCTTGCCTAATTTCCCCGCTCGTGCTGAGCAGTCGTGACGGCGTCGACAGCCGTCCACGCAAAGAAAAGGTACGGAACCGCTTTCATGCCGACGGCCCATCGCCCAGCGCTTTTGGCGGCCTCTGCGGCGCCCTGAGCGCGCACCAATCGGCGGACGTCGCGCTCTCTGCCGCCGTTCGCAAGCCTCTTCGTAAGCCATTCAATCTTCCGTTCGGCTTTCCCGAGGTCTAGCGCCGCCTTCGATTCCAAATTAATTCCAGCCGTTTTAGCAACATCCTTAACAATCTTCTGGCCCGTCTTTTGCGCAGCCTTTCCCGTCGAGACTGCGACTAAATCTGCAGCGTCCGTGTGACTCCAGTGCTTAATCAATGTAATTCCGACCGAATAAGCGGCGCCAACGCCGAATCGCGCAATCGACGAACTGCCCGCAGCAATGCCGTAGGCACCCAATTCCGCCATAACCCAAGGCAGAGCTAATGCTGAGACCACAATTGTGGACGCACATTTTACTACAACGAGCCCCTTTTTGATTGTCTCCGCAGTCTCGATTGCGTCAGAATTATGCACGGCAACCTGGCGATAGATCTGTTCCACTTTCCTGAGGGCATTCTCCCGTTGCGCTTCTACATCTTCCAGGAAGGCTTTGACACCCGCAGCTCCCCGCGCATCAAGCTCTTGAAAGAAAAGGGATCCAAATTCGTTGGCGCCTTCTGTGATCTCGGTCGCGATAGCATCCGGGTCCGGAAGATCGACCTCTAGGGAGCGAGGAGTCGCGTGTAAGGGCGATTATTGCTTTGACTCCCCACGAATCTTTTTTCGGATCGCTGTGCAAGGGCGAGACCTTTATGTGCCGGGTCAACGCGATGCTATGCGCAGTGGAACGGAAGAGTCGATCGAGCATCTCGCAATCGTAGACGACCGCACAAACATTGCACGAGGGCCGTAGGTTTTTCCGCCCACTATTCCAGGCTCCGGTGACGCATGAACGACCAACGTTCCCGGTCGTTTCCTACATCGTACCCGTCCGCTCCAAGAGGTTTCGAAATACTTCCTCCCATGGTAAATCTTTTGCCGGCAGGCTTACCTACCTTATCAGAGCATCAACTGCCAATCGCTAAAATCCGACTAAACATCCTTTGCGCAACGTTAGGCCCGTACCAACAATTTGGGAAGGTATGTTCTTCATGGTGGCGTCCTCTGTTATTTGCTCCCGGTAAGCATCGCGCTTTTTGGATTTTCAAAGCGCGCGCTCTCCCGGAGCTGCTAAATTCGCAAGATCATTCGCTTGTTCGCCGCTGGACCGCGGTTGGGGTCAGCAAAGAAACACGACACCGTCCACCGATGATGATGATGATGACAGCTTCATTATTATCGGATCATATTTCCGGCGTATTTATTGTAGCGTTACCAGGGCACAGGGTTTAAAAAAGGTTCTATGGCTCTGACCCAATCGACCCGAATCGGGATTCTCTATTCGCCGCTCGGCGGCGATACGCTGGTATTTCAGTCATTAAGTATGAGCGAGCAACTGGGGCGCTTGTTCAGCCTCGATATCGTGGCCGGCAGCGAACGGGGCGATATCAAAGCAGATGATCTGCTTGGCAAAGGTGTTTCCGTCGAATTGAAATGTCCTCGTGGCGGGGTTCGTTACTTTCACGGCTTTGTCAGTCGCTTCAGCCGGGTTCCAAGACCTGGCACGCGTTATTTTTCCTACCATCTGACCGCGGTGCCCTGGTTGTGGTTTTTAACCCGTCATTCCGACTGCTTCATTTTTCAGAAAAAGACATTACAAGATATTCTGCGCGATCTTTTCGGGCGGCGTGGTTTCAGTGATTTCAAATTCAAGCTTTCCGGTAATTACACGCCCTGGGATTATTGCGTGCAGTATCGGGAGACCGACTTCAATTTCGTCAGCCGAATGCTGGAGCAGGAAGGCGTTTACTATTACTTTGAGCACGAGAAGGAGAAGCATACCGTTGTCTTTGCCGATTCGCCCGCCGCCCATCAGCCTTTTCCAAAATACGAAAAACTCACTTTCCGGGCGCTCGAGACCACTCACGAACACGATGACGAACATGTCTACGAATGGGTAGCCGAAGGCCGGCATCACACGGGAAAGTACCAACACACGGATTACGATTTCACCAGACCGAGTGCCGATTTAAAGACTCCGGAGTCCAACCCGGGAAATTTTGCCCACTCCGATTTCGAGATTTTCGACTATCCCGGAGAATACGACAAACACGCGGACGGCGAGCAATGGTCGCGAGTTCGGATGGAAGAGCTCCGCGCCGACCGTGAAACCTTCCAAGGGGGCGGCGATGTCACTGGACTTGCCACCGGCCGTAAGTTCACATTGTCGGAAGGGCCCAGCCCGGCCGACGTCGGCGAGTATGTTATCATCGCCAGTTCGATCCATCTTCAATCGAATATCTATGAATCAGGCACCGCCGGCGAAATGGGAGATAGCTATCATTGCTCATTCACCGTCATAAAGGCCGCAGAGCAGTTTCGACCCGCGCGTATAACTCCAAAGCCGTTGGTGCAAGGCTTGCAGACAGCAGTGGTCACCGGCCCGAAAGGCGAGGAAATCTACACTGACAAATACGGGCGGATCAAAGTGCAGTTCCACTGGGATCGGGAAGGCAAACACGACGAAAATACCACCTGCTTTATGCGAGTGGCTACAATGTGGGCTGGTCAGAACTGGGGGGCGATCAGTCTTCCACGCATTGGACACGAAGTAGTGGTGGCATTTCTTGAAGGCGATCCCGACCAGCCGCTGGTGATAGGTTCCGTTTATAACGGAAAGCAGGTGCCCCCGTACGATCTACCTGCAAATAAAACCCAGAGCGGCGTTAAGACGCGAAGCAGCCTTAACGGCACCCCTGCGAACTTCAATGAGATTCGTTTCGAAGACAAGAAAGGTCAGGAACAACTCTACATTCATGCCGAGAAGAACGAGGACATTGTCGTCGAAAACAATAAGACAGAAAACGTCGGCAATGATGAAACCATCAAAATCGGGCATGACCGGACCGAGACAGTCGGTAACGATCAGTCCATCACCATCGGAAAAGACGACACCCTGAAGGTAGCGATGAACCAGGACATAACGATCGGTCTCAATCAGACCGAGAAAATCGGCGCGCAGCGAACGGAGACGATCGGCGCTACTGACAGTCTAACTGTTGGAGCGACACGCACGACCACTATTGCCGGAGCTGATTCCCTAAGCGTTGGCGGCGTGATCACTATTACAGCAGGTGCGGCAATTACCATTACTGCAAGCGCCACCGTCACTATTACGGCACCGGCGATTCTGCTCAATGGCAGACCCGTCTCGCCCATAGGTCCGCCGATCTGACTGACGCGTTATCAGCCAGGATTGTGGGTTACCTCGTTCGTGGCCCGAGGTCCGCTATCGCTTACGGTATTCCAGGTGCCAAATCTCGGCACCGGTATCGTAGGAATCAAAATCGAATAGCGTGGCATACTTGTTGAGCCACGTCCCGGCCGCGCTTTTCAAGGCATCGCGGTTGTAAGCTGTATTGGCACCCAACTGTATTTCTCTGCCATTGCGGTAAATCGCAAAATCCAGGTCAAAAACAAAGCCGGTAGCATGCGGATTTGATCCTCGCGGGGCGTATGCGTTATCGACGATGTTGAAAAGCTGCTGCGCCAAAGTAGCGTTCCAACCCGGTGCTGCCGCCACGTGTTGATGAAAGGCGGTACGTCGTGGGTCACCCCGTCTTCCTAGCACACTCTGCGCTTCGGCATTCAGATTGTCGGGAAATATTGTATTGCCAAAAATTGTTGGATTCCGCGCGATCGTTTGATTGATGATGCGTAAATAATTCCTTCCCTGAGACTCATCGTCCGGCCTGTAGCCATTTTGGATCACGGCGCTTTGCATACTCCAGTCCTCGATCTCATCACCGTAATCCAACAGAGCTGCCATCAAACAGTTGGCAGGAGTTAGCACATCAGGGTGCAGCCTGGCCGATCCGTTACTGCCTCGGCCGGCGTAGGTCTCCAGCACGTTTTCGTCGGCGTACTCGGTAGGACGGTTGATTTGGTTAGTATGAGTCGCCGGTAATGGAAAAAGATAGAATTGATGGTCCTTAACTTTCTTTAAGGTTTTCGGATCAAGTTCCAGCTCAAGCATCGGACTGTGTTTTGCGACGTATTAGGCTTATACCGATTTCAGCGAAGCTCCGCTCGCCCCAATGTAGTTTGCTAATGTCGTGCTACTCACCGGCGTTATCTTGCTTGATAGGCTTGCATCAATCGCCAGCGGTTCGGATACATCTTTCGAGCGGTGTCCTCGCACGGTGTCCCTTTGGCCGTGTTATACAAGATGAGGAACTCACAAAAGTCGTCACCCGGATTATCCATGGCGTAGCGCGAGACGTACCATGAATCAGTGATCTCGAATGATTTCCACACTTTAATCTCCTCGGGGAGATGATGCCAAAACGCCTGTTGATAATTATGGCCGCACTCGTGCATCACGCGGTTGTCAAAATTCTTTTGCGTCGGTTGGTCCTCATCTTCTTTCGAGGGGGGGATGGGATATAGCCAAATAGTACCGCCATCGCCTTCACCAGCGATTACGGCGCGCTCCTTCACCGGTTGAGTTGAGGGTACCGGGCTCAGAATCACTGTGTTGGTATATGCGCGTTGACTCTTGGGAACAGCCCGCAAAGCTTCAGCCAATTGTTTGACCGTTGGCAGATTCTTCGCTTTGAGTTCATCATCCGCTGGCCGATACAATGTAATCTTTTGTCCATCAATTTCTATTTCCTGCCTCATCGCGGGCGGTGTAGTTGCTCCATTACCCCACTTATAGGAATCTTCGGATTTGGCGTCGGAGATTTTCGCCGCGCTGCTGAACTTCCGCAGCCGTTCAAACGTCGTAAGTGGTGCCCGCACCGTATAAGTTCTTGGAGGCAGCAGGTATGTGCACTCACCCCTGGGAATCCCTTTCTCGGTCGGCTTCTCCGGATTCAGCCCAGACGAGCCTACCACGCCGGGATTTGCAGTCGCTACGCGGGGCAGAGTCCCCTCATCGACCGGCTCGTACCAGTCCTTCACCTGACAAATCGGACTTGGAAAGCGGCGTGGTGCCATAGTTGCAAATTAATTCTTATTCCGTCGGCTCGCCTAAATCAACTGAGTGAAGCGACCAAGAGCGAATTATTCTTCGTCTCGCCTAAGCCGACCCGGTCTGGCCGTCCCTACCAGTAACGATCGGACGCACGAACCTGGGGCAAACTAATCGCGATCGCGGATTTCCTGGTATTTAATGGGAACGCCGCGGCCGACTTCGATCAGTGCAAAAGCGCGCAGAACGTCATTATCCGGCTAAATACCATTCAGGCAGAGCTGCCACGCTTCCTCAAGGGTCGCGTCCGTGCCTTCGGACAAGCGGGTGCCGGTTTCTGTGAGTTCAACGTTCTCTATAACGCGGTCAAGAGCACTTCATGCGAGGCGATCGCAAAACAGATTTATCCGAATCGATGGAAAAAATGGAAGAGTATCAGTCGCCATAGCCCTCTCTTCCTAAGAGACGACAGTGTACTGTTCCAGGGCGTACTCCGTTTGGCGGTGACCTCGGGAAGGATGACCGAAGGTAGCAATTTCGGCCCGAACGTGGCTCCTACAACAAGGAGGGCAAGATAAGGATTGGAGGCGCCTTGGGGAGGGAAGAGCTCGAAAGTAACGACGCCACCCGCCAAATCACCCCAACGCCCATCTAAATTGTGAACTTAGTCAGTGCAAGCTATGGACGGCTATAAATCTCGACTAGCGCCACTCCCGTGGTATTATTCACGCCTTGCAGTATTGCAGTATAGTTGCCGGGCGGCAGGGTAGCGACGATGACCGATTCGAGGACGGACAAGGGCGCAAAACCAAGGCTCTGTATCAAGTTTACCTGGTTGCCGGTAATTATTGTGCCGTCTATTACAGTTGTCTGCCAGTTATCGTTTCGGGCAATTAACTGGCCACCCTCGTTGAAGAGCAAGAGCTGCGGATTGTCCAGAACGCCTTGCACCCCGAATCGCGATAACGTTCTTCCGAGCGCGCGGATGACCACCCTTTGGGATTGTCCGGCAATGATGAACCCGCCAATCATGACGTCGTCGCCGGTCAGGACCAGAGCGCGGGTGGAGAGATTGCTCAGGTTAGTGGAGGAATTTGGCGGCAATCCATTGACTTCGACCAGAGCTACGCCGGTGGCGTTGTTATAGCCTTGTAATTGCGCGGTATAATTGCCAGGCGGCAGCGTGGCAATGATGACCGATTCATAGTTGGAGGAGGGCGCAAAACCAATGTCCTGGATCTCAGCCACTTGGTCGCCGGTGATGATTGTTCCGTCTACTACGGTTGTTACCCAATCATCGTTGCTCGCAATCATCTGCCCGGCCTGATTGAAGAGTAAAAGCACGGGGTCGGAGAGAGCCCCTTCCACACCAAACTGCGACAAGGTTGGCCCCAGCCCGCGAATTACCACCCTTTGCGATTGTCCCGTGATAATGAATCCCGCAATCCCGATATTATTGCCGGTCTGCACCAACAAACGGGTCGAAGCGTTGGCTAGTGAGGATGCGGCAGGTTGAAAGAAAGCGGTATAAGTAACGTCACAGGAAGGAACAGTAATGTTTCGCGAAGCAGTTAGGTTGCCATCATTCCACCCTGCAAATGTCCAACCCAGATTCGGCGTAGCTGTGATAGTTCGAACAGAGTTAATCGTGAATTTTCCATCGCCCGTTACTGTACCGGCGCCACCCGGTTGCGCGACCACCCTAACCGTTGTCTGGTCAAAGTTCGCGATCCAGTTCTGAATCGCCTGCAGCTCTGGTCCAGAAAGAGGACCCGACCTCAGCGGCATGGTTCCGCCGTTTCCCTGCAGGCTATTCCACAGCGGGGAATTCGTCGGCTGGCCCGGAGTGACGAGGCTCGGCACCCATGCCCCTTCATTGTTCACGGGGAAACCGGCGTGGCAGCTAACACAATGATTGCTGATAACCTGCATCGCGGCCGTGAACCTGTCCGAAGAGCACGCAGACTGGGCCGCGCTCCTCGAAGTGGAAATGGCCAGAACAGCGGTGATTACGGTCGCTGCCTTTCTGAGAATTTTGTTCATATAAATGCTGCCATCAGAAGCTGGCCGAGGCTGGTAATTTTTATCTCCCTGACGCGCAAAGCCCGAGCGGAGGGCTTCCTTCGCAGCCCGGCTTGCACGATTACATCCGTGGCCATGATTGTTTGCGGTGTGATTGGAGGGGGCTGCCGCTCAGAACATCAAATCGTCCTGAGAAACGCGAGTCTTAATTTACCACTCGAAATGTTTTTCTTTTATTCCTCTTAACTCATCAGTTAGGAGGGAAAATTATGTCAAAAAATCCAGAAGCGGTTTCGCACTGTTGAAAAGCTTAGGCACTGATCGGAAGTCGAAAATAGAGTGGCCAGAGTTTGTAATGTCATTGCTTTGGGATTGCCGCACGAGAACTGGAGTTTCACAGCGGATTTGCGGAGCGTTTTTCGTGACCCTGCGGCTCTGGACGCCGCGAGCAGTTCCAGCAGCGGCCTGCCTAGCTACGCCGAGCGCTACTCGCAGCGGCGCTCATCGTCATGTGCTGCACTGTGCTGCGGCGCGTCGCTGAGGAAAGTCCGATGTCCAGCAGCAAATTCGAGCAGCCGCTGACGCGACGACTCCAAACGTCGTGCCATGACCTCATTGATTCGCTTGACGAGTTGAAAACCAAGCGAGTGATCTCTTTCGGAGTATTCGCGTAAAATTGTCCCAATGAAAACAATGGCCGTAGTGGACTCACAAGCACGAGCGCTGACACGCCACTTGTGCGGAGGGAATAGCCATGACAACCCGAGCAATTCACCTGCACCAATTGTGTCGACGACGACGCTCGACTTCAGAGCGTAGCGGGCTTCAAGAGCTACGGTCCCACTTTCGATCAGGTAAACTTTGTCCGCTTTTTCGCCTTCGCTGAAAATCAATTCTCCTTTTCGGAAATGAACCTTCAGCGCACAATCGGCCAATAATCCCACATCTTGCGAGCTCATCCCGAAAACGAACGGATGCTTGGCGAGGTCTGCGTCTAATTGACGACTCATCGTTAGTTCCGGTAGCGTCTTGAACAATTCCAAAGCTCTACTCGCCCGGCGATAGGCAACGCCGCACTACCTGCTTTTCCTACGGAATGGACGTTGAGATTTAGTAATCTGTGCGCTTTTTGGAGTTGGAGTGTGGCTTCATTGCCAACCTCCGTTCGAGTCAAGTTGATAAACGAGGGACTTTTGTTTGATGATCTTCGAAGCTGCTTGCCCAAAACGACGGTTTGAAGGCAGCGGTTGATCAGCAAGGCAGGGCAACAATATCTGAACCGATGCAGAGCCAGGTTCATACAATTTCTTCCCAACTACCTGTGGAATATAATCTTATTAAAGCTCTGTCAAAGCTTCTTCCCACGCGGTAAACTGGCCATCGCGTCCACGCGGATAGGCACGCAGCAGTAACCGACTAGATCGTCTGTCCCGAGTTGGTGCGGGACCCTCTGAATTTCATCAAACAGGTTGAGCGCGTCGAACGAGAAGCCGTTAACCTAATTGCCGGAGCACGACGATAAAAGAAATGCTATCGAAACGTCGGCGGAAATGAATTGTTATTGCCCGCCACCGGGCAAGGACGTGTTTTGCTCTAGTCCTGTCACCCACTCATATTATCTGGCCCAGAGACCTGCCCACGTTTTGGGCCCAACCATACCATCGCCGAGCAAGTTCTTTTTTCGCTGAAACGCAACAATTACCTCGCGTGTAGCGGGCCCGAAAATACCATCGATCATGATAGCGTATCCAAGGTCGTTGAGTCGTTGTTGTATGGTCCGTACATGAGTACCTTGGCTTCCTTGATGTAGAGGCGTGCCCGGAAAAGACGGGGCGTGCCCCCCTAAGATGGGTTGCTTCGAGGTGAAAGGCCGCTTGGCCGCGGTCGCTGACCATGGCCAAGGGGAAAGATCGCCCCGCGAAGCGGCCCGGATCGACACATGCATGTGTCGGTTGTGCGGATTTAGGCCGGTATAGGGCCGCCATCCCTCTGCAACGCGGGCGCGATTGTAAATCTGGCGATTCGAAATCACATAGGTGACTCGATTATCATTGATCACTTGTCGGGAAAGGACACCGCAGTCCACGCCATGGGCAGGATCGTGAGTAAGGTCAAACGCATTGCCATCGTTGTGGTCACTGTGACGTTGTTGATGGGCAGTGTCACCCATAATACCGTCCGAAGCACGGTCACGGTTTGGCCACCGGACCGTCGCGTCCCGTAACGCTTGTAAACAACAAAGGGCTGGAACAGCCATGGAAATATCTACCTTAGTTTAGAATCACGATTCAACAGATGCAAGGCGCGCGGATAACCTAGAAAGCTCCTATTTGGCTAAACCGGATCTCGCCTCAATGACATAAGGATCGTCGCAGGTAAAGTTTATGGTTTTAAGCACGCCTTATTAGCTGAATTATCTGCCGCTCGTCGCGCTCGCTCATTAGCATCCACCGCAGGGCTTATCTTGTCAGTAACACACATTTCTTCAGGAGTAATCTTCGCTACAGCTAAATAGGATGTTTTCTTCGGCGAATCGAGATTTCGTTGCTCAAAGGAATCGACCCGCACAATTAAGGCAATCGGCGTGATCTTTCCTTTGCGTTTTACTACACGCCACTCGGCTTTTTCACCTAGACTTGAAAAAGAGCGTGTGATGATATTCCAGTAATCGAGCGCGTGTTCTTTGTTGTCTGGGCTTACCACACTGATAGACATACGGGCGTCATCATTAGCAACAAGGAGATGTAATCCTCCTACACCTGGACATTCTTGGACGGAACTTCCAGTCTCCTCGTCCTCTTTTATTGTCTTGCACTGGTTTCCAGACAAATCCGTATAGGTGCTTGTAATCTCCCTCTTCGCGCCAGTACACTGAGTCACTGTAGACATGGTGGCAAAAAGTAGAAAAAGAAGAAACAGTTTCATGATTCACCATTTACTGGTGCTCCGCACTGGAATTGGTGCCTTCGTTACTCGCTGGTCAGTGTTGGCTATACCAAATAACCGATTAACTCGCCCATTCCAATAGATAATCATACTTTTTCCTAAGTGCGGCTGGGAAATGCAGTGCGACCTCCTGAGGACATTGGCCGCAACCGGGAGGCGCCAGATCACAATAGATAAATGGTCGCTCTATCTTCGGCTCCTTGCAACGTGCTCTTACTGGGCACTTGCAGGCGTTATTGCTTTTTTGTATAGCCGAAAAAGCCCCGCTGGCGGATGATCTCCGCCACTTGCGCAGGCACCATTTCATCCCAGCTCTCGTCGCCACTGGCGATGCGCTTGAGCACGTCACGCGAAAAGATCGGCAGGTATTTCGGATTGAAATTATCGAGCTGCACGAAGCTGGCGCGGCCTACCAGGTAATTATAGAGCGGCTGCAACTCGCGTTTCACGTTGAGCGAGTAGATAGTTTGTAACTCGTCCCCTTCATGACGCCTCAGAGGATACACATAGACTTTTAAGTCATTTTTAAACAAGCGCCCAAAATTCTCCAGGGTGCCGCCGGGCAGTTGCGCGTAATACTTTTCGTCAAATAACTCGGAAATGCTCGGCAGCCCCACGACCACGCCGATATGCTCCTTCGTGCGCAAGGCGAGATAGGCGGCGAGTCGGTAATATTCGAAGTAATCGGAAATGAGCACAGTCATGCCACATGCCGCGAGCAGCTCTGCGCGAGCAAGGAAATCGCGGCGGTCCACCTCCGTGCCCCCCGCCAGCAGGTTGCGCATGGTAAGTTCCATCAGCGGCAGGATCGGTTTGTCGGCGACCACCGGGTCCTGTTTGAACTTTGCCAATGCGCACGCCAGCATGTCGAGATTGACGTGTGTGGGAGGGCGAAAACTCCCGCGTTCGACCAGAACCGCTTTATTATGCAGTACGTCTGACGGCTGTAGCACCTCGCGGTTCGCGCCAAACATGGCCGCGCCGCTTAAACCCAGTTGCACGAGCTTCAGCGCCATGATGCGATTGTCCACGTTGCGAAATTCGATCCCGCTGAGTTCGAACAGGTCGATCTCGACGCGGCCGGTGGTCAGCTTGTCGAGCAGGGACTCGATTAACTCCTCCGGCATGTGGCTTAAAAAAAACGCGCCGTAGCAAAGATTAACTCCCACGATGCCAAGTGCTTCCTGTTGCAGGGAGGCCTCCGCGTCGAGCATCTGCACGTGCATCACGATCTGGCTCGGTTGGTCGTTGACGCGGCTCTGGAATTTGATTCCCATCCACCCGTGGCACTCGTTGCCACCGCGGTAGCTTCGCGCCACCACCGTATCGGCAAAGGCGAAGAACGAAGTGTTGTCGCCGCGCTCCTGCCCGAGCCGCTCGATGTCGAGATCGAATTCCCGGTCGAGCATCGCTTGCAGCCGCCCGCGCGAGACATAACGCTCCGCATGCCCATAGATAGCGTCACTCACTTTCATGTCGTAGGCCGACATGCTCTTCGCGATCGTCCCCGCCGCACCGCCGACGCGGAAAAACCAGCGCACCACCTCCTGCCCGGCGCCGATCTCCGCAAACGTCCCGTACCAGCGCGGATCGAGATTGATCTTCAGCGCCTTCGAATGCGTATCAATTGTTTCCTCTTTCACGTCGCACCAGATTTATCCTTTCGGCCATGAAACGCGAGATTTTCGTTTTCTGAATTTGGCGGGAAGGTTCAGGCGCACATCGCAGCGTTGGCCGCCGCTACATCGTCCAGTCTGACGAACTGCCCCAGCGCATTCTTGGAGTTGGCCCGAAGTGTAGTTACCTGGGAAGTGGAGGCGAGGGGAGTTGAACCCCTGTCCTCGAAGCGGTCCACGCAAACATCTACATGCTTATCCGATGGTAAGGTTTAAGGAGCCGAACGTTGCACCGGCACACTGCCGGCTCCCGAGCGTCCGCGAAATTCCTTCACCGTCCGACGCGGTCACTCCGCCGAACGATTAGCCTGCTGTCCACGTTTGGCGCCGTAGCAGGCGTCCAACTCCAAACGTCGCGGTCAATTAAGCCGCGAGAGCGAGATCTTGGTGATCTGCGTTTATTTTTTTTGGCTCGGTTTTTAACGAGGCCAACGAACCATCCTCGACATGCCGCCTGCGCTTCAAACTTCAAGTCGAAGCCAGTACGCCCCCGAAAATGGGGGTCTACAGTATAACCCGGACCGGCGATTCTGCAACGGTTGTAACTGGAGAAACCCCGGCAGCCGAGGCCGGGCGCGCGAGGCTTCTGGCGGACTGATTACACTGTCTTTTTTGTTAGTACTACACCTCAGGTCGGTGAGTCTTTCACGTTTCTCAATTACCCCGGGTTAACCGGAGAATTTTCTAAAATCGACGAAGAGATTCTTAACCATCAAAGGTTGCAGTATTCGGTCACTTACAATCGGACTTTCGCCGTGCTGACATTCGAAGGTGCAAAAAACGTCCCTGATGGGTCGTCAACGTTACTTCTGCTGATGGTGGGCTTGCTCGTCTGAGTGGCTGTCGCTACTTGTTGCGGAAGCGAGCCTAGCATCGCGCAGCGGCTCGCGCGTCGCCGTGCAACGGGCAGTGACTGGCATGGCAATCGCCGCTCTTTGAACCAAGAGCAATCAACCAGAACTACTGTTCGTCGTAAATCTCTAGCAAACCGATACCGGTCTGGTTGTTCTTGCCGGTAACGGTCGCGGTGTAGCGACCAGGAGCAAGGCTGATCGCAATGGCCGACTCCAGATCATTGGGCGGAGCCAGTCCATAACTGGCAATCGCCGCAGCCTGGTTTGGGTGGGTCTGCCAGTTGTCATCCGACGCCAGGACCGTGCCATTTGCATTGTACAACGCCAGCCACGGATCGGGCAGGGAATTAGCGATACCGAATTGCTGCAGTGAAGGACCAAGAGCGCGAATGGCAACCTGAGTCGCACCGATTTTGCTGCCGGTAATGAATCCACCGATCAGCACATTGGAGCCGGTTCCGACCGTCGCGCGCGTACTGATATTCGCGAGCCGGGAATCGGCAGCCTGATCCAGGTCATAAACTTCTGCCAAGGCCACGCCGGTCCCTCCATTCTTACCGCTCACGACGGCAGTGTAATTTCCAGCTGGGAGCGTGGCGATGAGCGCCGCTTCCCTGTTGTCCGGAGGGGCGAGGCCAGCCCCGGTAATCTCCGCTTGCTGTGTATTTTTCCAATTGTCGTTAGCCATAACAAGCGAACCGTCTCCGCGGGTCAGCAGAACCACCGGATCGGCCAGCGGGCCCGATACGCCGAAATTGGCCAGCGACGGCCCGAGCGCGCGAACGCCGACGCGTTTCGCTGTCGGGCCCGTCAAAATGAAGCCGCTGATTACGGCCCCCTGACCGCTTTCCACTCGGGCACGGCCCGAAATATTTACTGCTTGTGCCGGTAAAGCGGTGACGCGGAAAACCTGCCCGCCGGAACCTCGAGCGAGGTAATAGAGCGCGCCGTCAGGTCCAACATGGAGATCAACCGGATTGACGATGCCGGTGGCGAAGCCGGTCGCCGTGCCGGCAGTGGGATCGAAGACTCGGATCCAGCCGCCGCACAAATCAGCAAAAAAATACTTACCGATGTAGGAGGAAGGAAATTGAAGCACCGATGGGTTATAGAAAGCGCCGCCGACAATGGCGCAGCCAGTGGTACCGGTCGTTCCGTGACCATAGTAGTAGATCGGACTGCGGAATGCTGGATTGCTGGTCGGACCTTCGGTTGTGGGCCAGCCGTAGTTCGAGCCGGCAATGCCATCGTTGATTTCTTCCCAGGTGGACTGGCCAACATCATTGATGAAGAGGCGAGTCGTGCCTGGCTGAAAAGCGAAGGTGAATGGATTGCGGAGGCCAAGCGCCCAGATGGCCCGATTGTTTCCCGTGGCGGTATTGTAAAATGGATTGTCGGTGGGGATGGTGCCGTCGGCATTGATGCGCAACATCTTCCCGAGCAAATTGGAAAGAGTTTGCGAATTTGCGCCGTTGCCGTTCTCCCCTACGCTGATGTAGAGCTTGGCGTCTGGTCCGAAATGGATCGCGCCGCCATTGTGGTTGGTGGCAGCGCTAAGATTGTCGAGTTCCAGGATAACGGCCTCGCTGCCCGGGACGGCGGTATCGCCGGCCGCGGTAAACCTGCTGACCCGGTTGTGGATCGGCGAAGTCGAAACCGTGTAATAGAGGTAGACGTAGTTGTTCGTAGTAAAATTCGGATCGAACGCGATGCCGAGAAGGCCGCGTTCACCGGAGGAATCGACCGTTAGGGTCACAAATGGCGTACTGAGCAACGAGCCGTTCTTAATCACGAGCAACTGGCCGCCCTGCAGGCAGACAAAAAGCCGTCCATCAGGCGCAAACGCCATCGCCGTTGGTGAGCCCGGCAGATTGCCGCCGAATTGTGTTTCAACAAATCCCGGAGGCAAGGCCGCCGCGGTCGCGCGCGAGGCCACAAAAGTGAGCGAAGCTGCGATTACAACCAGTAGGACTGATTTCAAACTAAACATGGGGTGTGGAAAAATCGCTGCGACTTCACTTCGTTCGCAATCATTACCCAACCACCGTGATTCAACACCCTTCGGGAATCAAGGCGCGGCCTGCAAATCAATTCAATTTGGGGTTGATTCGAGAACGACGGTCGCCGACTGAGCCGCCTTGCCATCGCCGGCCTCGGTTATCTGTGGCAACGATGATTAGTGGAGGATAACAAAATGGACGAAAGAAAATCGGACCTCGTTGCAAAGGTACCGCAGGTAACGCTTCTCTTCTGGATCATCAAGATTCTGGCGACCACACTCGGCGAGACCGGTGGCGATGCCGTCACCATGTCCTGGCTTGGCGAAACGACGGCCGAAGCCAAAGGCACCGGCTATCTGATCGGAACGGCAATTTTCGGTGTGATTTTCGTAGCCGCGGTAATCGTGCAAATCAGGGCGAAAAAATTTCACCCGTTCCTCTACTGGCTAACGATCGTCGCGACGACGACGGTCGGGACCACCCTGGCGGATTATTGCACCAGATCGCTCGGCATCGGCTACACCGGCGGTTCGACGATCTTGTTGATCTGTGTGATTGCGTCGCTTCTGATCTGGCGTTGGTCGACCGGGAGCATATCGATCGAAACGGTGAATACACCGAAGGTCGAGGTGTTTTATTGGGTGACGATCATGTTCTCGCAGACACTCGGGACGGCACTTGGCGATTGGGTCGCGGATACCAATGAAATGGGCTATGTCGGGGCGGCCGCGGTGTTCGGCGGTCTGCTTTTGGTGACCTTTCTTCTCTATTACTTCACGAGCATTTCACGCGTCATTTTATTTTGGGCGGCATTCATTTTGACTCGCCCGCTCGGCGCCGTCGTCGGCGACTTTCTCGATAAGCCGCTCGCACAAGGAGGGCTGGCGCTAAGCCGTTACACGGCATCGTTAGCGCTCCTGGTGGTAATCGTCGGGTTGATTCTGATTTTCCCGCAGAAACCGGCTTCGAAAGCGCATTGAAGAAATCCGAAGGAAACGCTAGTCAGTAGAGGAACTGCACGCCGCAGTAGCCGATGAGGGCGAGCTGCTCATCATCTGGCGCGCGCAGCTCGTAGCCGAACGAACCGATCCAGACGGCCTGTTCATTGATCTTGTGACGCCAGCCGAAATTCAACGTCAGCCTGTCACGCGTGAAGTTAGTTCGCGATGTGCCGTGCAACTCCGCCATGATCGTAGTTCTCTTCGAAATTTCGGTGCCGCCGACGATGCCGTAGAGAAATTCACTGCGGCCGACCGTGCTGGCGAGCAGACCGAACTCGAAATCGAGATTGACGGGGCCAAACTTTTTCGCGAGCTGAAATGGAATTTGGAAACGCGTCCCGGCGTCGGAAAATCCGCGACGAACCGACGACTGCGCGACATTGAAAATGAAGCGCGGAAACATCGACATATCGAAGCCACTGCGTTCCTCATCGAGAAAACGCCACTTCACGGCCGCTTCCGTCCCGCCTATCCCGGCGACTGGGCCGTGGTCGCTGCGCTTCAAAATCGCGAGCGAAGTTTGCAAGGTAAGCTGAATGTGATCGCCCCAGCCGTAGTTCAGGTCGATCGCAGGCGCATCGATCAACCACTCGTTAGGCCGATGTTCGAAGGCGATAGCCAGATTATTCTCCCAATGGCCGTTCCCCGGCGTGCCGGGATCATCAGTAATCATGGGCGGTCCGCCTTGCGCGACAAGCAGTCGCGGAAGACAAACGAGCAGGGTCGAAAGTACAGCTCTCGTTAGGCAACGCACTACTTAGCCGGGCCGTAAACGAGCAGTTTCATCGTGTTTGGGATGATCGTCGGCCGCACCGGCGACGCGCCCGGAGATGGCGAAGGCGCTGGCTGAAAATCAGCCGACGGCAAGTAAATACGATGCGTTTGCGCATCGAGCGCCATCGTCCGTGCGCTCCGTTTTGTTGGCAGCGTTTGCACAACGCTCAGTTTTTCCGGCGTTTCTTCTTTCAAGATATTCGTCACGCCTTCACCACAAGAAGCGAAGACAAACTGTGTCGAATCATCAAACGCCGCACCATCTACGCCCGTACCAATCGGCGCCGTCCCGACGACTTTGCCCGATTGCGTGTCGAGCATCGTCATCATCTTGTTGTGACAGGTTGAGAAGACGCGATGATGCGCGGCGTCGAGCGCGATCCCGCTCGGTTCTTCACCGGGCGCCAGCGGCCAATGCGCCACCACTTCGTGTTTCGCGGTATCGATCGCCACGACTTCGCTTTTGTCTTCGATGTTGACGTAAACGCGATCGGCTGCCGAATCGGCGGCAGCAAATTCCGCCCCGCCCCCGAGCGAAATTGTCGCG
>Ga0193714_1000001_pt1 | contig 40831 bp, 45 predicted proteins | sample U2m1metaG_FD_143039 | JGI IMG/M metagenome (GOLD analysis project Ga0193714, IMG submission 143039) | Soil microbial communities from a riparian zone of the East river system, Colorado, United States - U2m1 | ecosystem: Environmental > Terrestrial > Soil > Riparian zone | place: USA: East River... | reverse complement strand
ATTCGAACCTATAAATTTTTTAATTTATATAATATATAATATTAAACTTTTACCTTTAAGTCAACTCTTTAATATACACTTTAACTCTTTTAAATATTATTAAAAAAAACGAGCCCTTCCAGATTCGAACTGGGACAACCCTAATTGACAATCAGGTACTCTACCTTTTAAGCTAAGGGCCCTTTACTTTATTAAATAAAAAAAATTTTAAAAATAAACAAGAATGAGGTGATTCGAACACCTACCAGTGATTTTGGAGATCATTATACTAACCATTCATACTACACTCTTTATTTATTTATTATTATCTATTTATTATTATTTATTTATTATTAATAATATAAAACAAGAACGAGGTGATTCGAACACCTACCAGTGATTTTGAAGATCATTATACTAACCATTCATACTACGCTCTTTAAAAAGGGATTATTAAATATATTTTAAATTAAAAGGATATAATTTATATAATAAATAAAGAATAAATAATTAATAATTATTTAATTTATAGTTTAATATGTCCAGTAGTTACTGTTATACTAAAAGCTCCTCTTTTATTTTTATTAGTAAATCGAGCTTTTTCTAAATAAAAAATTTTAGCTTTAGCTAAACTACCTCTACTTATAGTTTTAACTGTTTTACGAGGAATAATTTTTTGTGTTAATAGTCGTCCAGCTACTCTAATTTTTAGACCAGATATGAAAGAAGGAATTTTAGAAATTTTGTTTCCAATAAATTTAGTAGGATTAATAATTATAGCCTTTTTAAAAAAATTTTTTAAAATTCTTCTAAGTTTAATTTTATTAATCATTTTACCTAAAAGATTAACAAAAATATTAGTATTATAAAGCGGATAGTATAATCGAACAATTTCTAATTCTATACTTTTTCTAAAAAACTTTCTTAAAATAATAGATATAATTTCTAATTTTATTCTATTAATAAATTTAGTTAACATAGAAATATTATTTTTTAAATAAATAAATTTTTTACTTTTAAATTTAAAATTTTTATTTTGTTTTTTATATTTAAGACTTTTCTTTTTAGGTTTAATATGAAAACAAAATAAATGTATAGTAACTTTATCTGGAGTAATTTCAAAAAAAGGTTTACTTATTAAATAAAATAAAGACAAAAAAGAATATTCTAAAAAAGAATAAATATTTTTAGGTATTCTATTATTATTAATAAAAAATTTATAATTATAATTATTAGATAAAGAACTAATCTTATTAGAGTCAATTACAGTTAATGATTTAATATATTCTCGTGTTTTTATTATTTTTATTTTTTTTCTTTTTATTTGATCTGTAAAAGTTTTAAATTTATGTTTTGATTTTAATTTCTTTATGTTTACTTTTTTATTTTCAAGTAATAATTTATAAAAATATAAATTATTAGGTAAACCTTTTAAAATTTTTAATAAATTATTATTTTTATTATCATATCATTTAAATATTAAATTTAAAATATCAAATTTTATTATTTCATTTTTTAATTTATCTAATATTAAAGAATTTATATTATTATTTTTTAATTCTTCTATTATTTTTTGATCAATTTCAGTTTCAGGATTTTTTGAAGTTAAATAATTTAAAAATAAATTTGGATTATTTTTTAAATTTTCTTTTAAATTATTATTATTAATTTGCTTACTTTGTATTCGTTGTTGCATTTTTTCTAATAATGAAGGAGAATTAATATTTTTATTAATTATTATTTGTTTTTTTTGTTTTTTTCTTTTTTTTAAAATCATATAAAATAAATTTTTTGATAGACCATTTCATTGTAAAATAAATTTAAAGATAAAAAAATTAAAAATTTTTAAACCTTTAATATAATAACCTAAGTTATGTTTTTTTGTTGAATTCTTAATAAAATCTTGTATGTCTTTATTAAAATTTAAAATTTTAGTTTTTTGTTTCATTATTTTTGTTTGTTTTTGTTTTTATTAAATTATCATTTTAATGATTAATATGATAGAAAATATAAATTTATTTTATTATCATTTAATTATTTAATCTTTTTATTATTTAATGATTTATTTCAAATTAAAAAATAAAATAGTTTAAATAGGCTATAAGTTAAAATTAATAAAATTTTTATTACTTACTCTTTTATTATTTAATTAACTTAATAATTAATGAGATAAAATAAATATTAAACATATTTTAGATAAAATTATACAAAGAAATTTAAAAAACAAAAATTAAAATTATAGATTTACTTCTAATTTTTATATCTCTATAAAATAATATTACCCAATTTAATATTTAATAAAATAAATATTATTATTAAAAAAAAAAAGATTAAACTAAAAAGAAAGAATGTTTAAATATTTAACTGTAAGTGGAAATTATAAAAATTATTTAAATTTGTTATATTAAAAAAATATACAGCCATATAATTAACTAATCTTTTTATATAATTTATAGATTCTAGCTTTTGTTCTAATTGTATTATTTATATAATATTTATAATTTCTAATAATAATTATATAAAAAATCTTATCTGTTTTGTAATAAAATTAATATGTACACTAGCATGGTATTCTTTTGTATTTTATTGAATTAAATTTTAGTTTTTTTTTTAATTTTTATTCTAATATTAAAATTTTATTAAGATTCTAATAATCTTTGAGATTAAAAATGTGATTTAATTTATCCTTGAAAGGGGTAGATTATACAATAAAGATGTAACAGATACATGTAAAGTATCTAAGATTACATTTGGGAATATACCTAATATAATAGTAGGAATTAATAAAGAAAATAAAAGCATAAATTCTCTTCGATTTATGTCAATAATTTGAATTTTTTTAATACTTTGTTCACCAAAACAAATTCTATTAAACATAAAAATAGAATAAGATGTTGATAATACAATAGTAAAACTTCCAAAAATAGCAACTAAAGGACTTCTAATAAATATACCCATTAAAGATAATTGTTCACCTAAAAAATTTAAACTCAGTGGAACACCAATATTAGCTAATAAAAAAATAAAGAATAATATCGTAAATATAGGCATAGTAACAACTAAACCTTTAAAATAAGGCATTATTCTCGTTTGAAATCTTTCATATACAATTCCACCAACACAAATAAATAAAGCTGGAGAAACAAATCCATGAGCTAAAGCTAATAAAATAGCACCTTCAATTCCTATAATAGTATTAGAAAATATACCTAAAACTACAACACCCATATGCTTTCCTTTTTTTTTTAATTAAATTAAAAGGTTGGACTATATCTTTATCTGTATTAAATATAATTATAATTTTAATTTAATCAATTTTTTATTTTTTTTATTAAATTTTTCCAAGCTTTATTTAATAGACTCCCTTCAGCAGCTTTATGATATTTCTTAGTTCTTAAATGATAAAAATTTTTAATTAAATTTAATCTATTTTTTTAATAGTTCTAGAAGTATATTTAGTAAAATAATCATTTAGTATTTGTAAAACACTATCTTTTTTACTAATAACAAAACGATAAGAGTTAGAATTTTTACTATGATTATAAACTTTTCCATTATAAAGTAAAGCTAATTCATCTAACAATATTCTATTTGTCTGAGTTAAGCAAATATTAATATTTCCATTATTTTTATTATAAGAAACATGACCATCAGCATCGAAAAATCCAGAAAATCATCCATTATTATATTCTAATTTTATTGAATTTTTATATTCTATTCCATATTTTAAACAACTAATTTAAATTGTTTAATTCTATTTTCAGTTCGAATTAACCCATTTAAGTTATTAATTAATAAAACAATATCATCATGTTTATGTAATAAAAATCTAATTGCGTTAGAACCTTTAACCTTTTGCAATTTTCCATTTAAACGATTTTTAATCATTTGAGCTGTTTTTTTATCTCTTGAATCAAAAGTTATAACTAAAGAAGTTAAACGATTTTCTTTTCTAATATAAAAATAACCACCTCCATCAATTAAACCAGCTAATCATTCATTAAAATGAATATCTTTTTTAAATTTTATATTATTAGTTAAGTCTAAAGGATAAATAGTTATTGGAAGATTGTTAAAATTAGAAGCATTAATATAAATTATAAAATTTAAATCAAAATAAATAAAGCTTATTATTAAATAAAAAAGTATAATTACTATTGCAAATAAGAAACGTATAGTCTCTGAGATTCCTACTCACGATTTAAACGCTTTGGTTATCTGCGGATAGCTCAAATAATTATTTAAGATTTTTACTAATAAAATTTTATTTTTAAAGTTAAAACTATAATTAGAATTTATTTTTTTTTTCTATATAATTTTAAGTTTTCAATTAATTTATTAGTACTTAAATAAAACGAATTTATACTTTAAGTTTCCCGCATATAGTTTCTGACAATAAAAAAAAAATATCTCTAAAGGCCCAATGGTATGAGCTATACTTGAATAAGCAACTAATTTTTTAGTATCTTCTTGTATAATTGTAGAAAAACTAGCATATATTATAGAAATAATTGCAAAAACTTGAACTAAAGGACAAAAAAAATGAGTAGCATCAGGAAAAAAATTAATTAATATACGTAACATACCATAACTAGCTAATTTTAATATTGTTCCAGCTAAAACAATTGACCCAGCTAAAGGTGAATCACCATGAGCTTTAGGTAATCAAATAGTAAAAGGATAAAGTGGAGTTTTAACAGCAAAAGCTATAAAAAATCCTCAGGGTTCAGCCTTTAACCTTTTCAGGTTCAGCTAGCTTATTTTCTCAATATAAAATATTTAATTTTATACTTTATTTAGATCATAAATCTAAAAACCATCACGGGTGAACTGGACCATTCCTTCTAACCTCATATGCAATAATGATTATATTTTATTACACTTAGATGATCATGTGGCGTCTGGCCTCTACGCTTTTACAATGAAAGTTTCCCATTCATTGACTTAGTTCGACGATAGTCTAATAATTATTTATTTATTCTAATTATTAGATTTCCCTCGAGTTTGCCACTTCAGAAATTATTTATAAAATATACTTATACTCTCATTCTTAAATTTTATATATCATAGAAGGAAAAATATAAGCTAGTAATTTAGGTTTAATTTTTTTCATAGATCTAGATTTAATATAAATAGTAGGTTGATTTCTTTGCATATGAATACTACAATCTAAATTAAATTTATGTATTAATACACTAATAATAAATACTACTTGTTTAATAGTAAAAGATTGTGTTTGAAGTGTTATACCTGTTCCACTTTTAGTTCCATCACCCATTATTCAATAAGCTAAAGCTTCATAAGTTAATAAATTATATAAATCCAATGGTACTATTTTAGTTTTTTTAATATAAAATGCATTATACCATTCAGTAAAACAAGGATAAACTCTAGTAGTAAATTTTATACCAAAAAATATTTTACCGTTAATTCGTGTTGTTTCTAATTTAGGATATCCTTGACAATAATGAGAGAAAATATTAAAAACATTTCATAAGAATTCAAAATTTTTAATTGATTGTTTTAAAGTAAATAAAGTATTACCTGATTTATTTATAAATAAATGTCCATCTGACAATAGAATACCTACTATAATAGAATCTAAATGAAATGGAATATTAACCATATGTCTAACTATCGAAGTATAACGTGGATAATTTGTAGTAGGTCCTAAAATTTTACCATATATTACTAAATCTTTACATTTTTTATTTTCAGGTAAATAATTTTTATTTGATCTTGAAAATCTTTCTAAGAGATTTAAAGTATTTTTATTTTTATAAATAATTCTGCTGGTCATATTTCTAGTTTTTTTAGTATTTACAATCTCCCGATCAAAATTCGAAGTTATAACCTCCTCGGTAGAAAAAGAATAATGGGTTAAATTTTTAATTATAATTTTATATTTATTTTGAAGTATTTTTTCTCCTCCATTATATTTTCTTAAAGTATTTGGACTTAAATTAAGTGCCTTAGCTGCTTTTCTAACTGAATCATAACAAGTTGTTGTATTTGTATCTAGATCGATTATTTCAACTTTTTTACTATTAGAATTTATTAAAGAAGTAAGATGTGCTTGCAATTTAGCTGATTGTTTAAATTTTTCAGTATAATTAGTTGCTTCTTGTAAAGCTAGCTCCTTGTTTAAGAGATTAATACTTTTTTCCTTTCGAGTAAAGGCTGCTTCACTAATTTTAAATTTAGTTAATTCAGAATGTTTATAACTGGGTCGACTTTTTATACCATCTTCATTATTAAGATAACCTAATCCTTCATTTTTTAAAATGTTGTAATCAGGTTTAAGTAAATTAATATAATAATTTTCTCTTTCTCTTATAATTAATTTATCACAATATTCTAATATTTCCAATTTAAAATTAGAATATACATTTTTTAATAAAGAAGAGTAAATAATAGAATTATTTCTTCGTTTTTCTAATTGAGATAAATTGTAATAATCATAAAATCTATTTCTTAAATTAATAGAACTTCCTACATAACTTTTTCTTGTTAAAAGATTTATCCATCGGTATATACCTGATTTATTTTTATTATCTGAAATTATTTCAGATTTTGATACATCCGCATTTTCATAAATTTTAACTGGAATTACATGATTAGAAGGTCCATTATGATAATATCGATTGAAGGATCCTATTGTTTTAAAATAATTATTTTTAGATAAAAGATAAAAATAATTATTTATGATCTTTATTTGATAAAAAGATTTATACGTATTCTGACTAGAAAATCTCTTGCTGAAGGAGAATGACAACCATAATAATTTTTGATTTTCTAAACTTATCTCATATAAAGATAATAAAGAAAAATCGGTTGAACCTAAATAATTTAATATCACTAATATTGCTAATAACATTGGCAAACTTCCAGCTAAAGTATATAAAAATAATAAATTAGCTGATCTATCTTTATCTTTACCATGTCCAAATAAAACTATTACAATAAATAATATGGGTAAAACCAAGGCAATCAGTTTTATCATACAAATTTTATTAAAAATAAAAATGGTTTTATTTTAATCTTTAAGCTGAAGATATACTCTTCCTTTATTTAGACCTTTTTTTATTATTTGAATCTGATTTATACCTTCGATAGTAAGATGAGCTTTTTTATTCATTAATTTAGCTACTTTACAAAAATCTTGATAATCTAATAATTTTTGTCCTATGATAGGATATTTAATAAAGAATGGAATAATTTTTTTATTAATATCTTCAAATTTTTCAACTCTAAATTCAAAAAATTCTTTATTATATTTTTTTAAATACTTTTTTTGAACTTTTCCACAATCGAAAAAATTAATTAAATTTATCAATAATTGTTTATCTCTACTATGTTGACTGATACTAAATCTTAATAAAATTTGATATTTATATTTTGCTGTTTTACTTTTTCTGATATCAATTTGAAAACTACCTTCTTCTGAAGCAAATCCTGATATTCAATTAGGTTCAAAAAATTTTTCTAATTCTAAATGTGATTCTATTTTTATAGGTTTAAGTTTATTTACCAGATTTGGAAAAGATAATTTTAATTCAGGAGATAGACCTTTATTTATAAAACTTTAAATTAAAAATAATTTAATAATACCTTCTTTAGTTAAATGTTCTTTGTTTATAATAAGATTAAATGCTAACTTGAATAATTTATAATCATTTAAATTTTTAGTTTTTAATGAAAACTTTTCAAAATGGTTTATAATTAATTGCAAATATTTAATAGATCTAATACCATAATTGATTAAATTATATCCGTGTTTAGATATTTCTCCTACACCAAAATAATTTTTAATTTTATTTAATAAATCTTTATCTTTTTTATGTAAAGTAAACTTAAAATCCAGAAAAACATATCAACCAATTTTAGAAGCAGTATTAGTATAAATATATAATCTAAAACAACCCTCAGCATCAGTAAATCCAGTAATAAATCAAGGATCTAAAAATTTTAAATATTTTTTCACAGTATTCTTTTTATAAATATGATTTTGATATTTAAAAGGCGAAACAATAAATAGTTTATAAGAACAAGTATTAAAATATCTAATTAAGAAATTAGTGTTTACTTGTAATAATCTATTCAAAAGATTATATTTAAAAATTTGTTTAGAAAGGATACTGATTTGATAACTTCTTTCGAAGTCCATTAGAGTATACCTTAAATGCAATGGACTAAATTTTTGTCTAATGCATCAACTACCGTCTACTCGTTGCTCTTTTACAGAATTAAATTTTACAGTTTTAATTATGTAATTTATGATTTAGATCCGCGATTATCCATTTCATTTTCATTTATCTTATAACTTATTACCATACCTGAGTGATTACTTCAGCCACTTATAAAATTTAAAATATAGCTTGGTATTATAAGCTTTAGGAAGTCCCCGGAGTTTGATAGTTGTAAGCACAATAATGAAATCCCAATTCATTTAGCACTTTCAAAATAAACATAAAAAAGTAATAGATCTAAAACTACAAAAGCTAATATTTGTAAAGTTTCTAATAATAAAAAAGATATTAATAAATATTTTAAATTATTTTTTATATTAGTATAATTAGAAAATAAAGCTATTGGTGTTATAAAAGTTGTTAATAATATAAAATATAAAGATATACCATCAATACCCAAATTAAAATGACAAAAGCTTAAATGATTAAATTCATATACAAATTGATATTGTGTAGTATTAGAATTAAATTGAGTTCAAAGATAAATAGAAAAAAATAAATTTAATAAAGAAGTAACAACTGCAACATTTTTCATTTTAATTGTACTATTTTTTTCATCTATAAGAATTAATAGTAAACATCCAATAATAGGAGTAATTAGTAGTAAAGTTATCATTATTTTCTTATAAATTTATTATTATTATTTACATAATATAACCTAAATCTCTTTTATTTCTAATATAATTTAAAAAATATAAAGGGGTTAATAGTTTGAGTAGAGATTAAAATAATTCATTTTTTTTTTTAAATGTTAATAGGGTGATTATTAAGATGATGGTAATAATACTATTAATAAGGCTGAAACATATATAATTATTAATCTTATTTCATTTAATAATGAATTATCTATTAATATTGGAATAAAAACTAAAAATAATAAAGATAATAAACTTAAAGTAATATAAATTGAATAAGTTGTTATAATTCCTGTATCTAATTTTGATATATTTTTACCAGTATTAATTAAAGAGGATGAAATTCCATATGGACCTAATAATTCAATAACTCCACTATCTAATATTTTAGATATATTATATCCTAATTGTAAACCAAATCTAATAATATAATGATTATATATTATATCTAATAAATATTTAGCATTTAAAAAAGTATAAATTTTACGTCCTAATAAATTATCTGTAAAACTTATTAAAATTTCTCCATTTTTATGATATAAAATTAAACCTAAGAATCCACCTAAAATAGATAATATTAAAGGTGTAAGTTTTATATAAATAGGTAAAGAGAATTCTGCTTCAATTAAATGAATATTATTAGGATGAGTAAATAAAGAATTTCCAAAAAAATCTGAACCTACGCCTACAAATAAATCTGCAGAAATATAACCAAAAAATATACTAAATAAAGCTAAAATTATTAAAGGTATAATTACAAATATATTAGATTCATGTGAATTTAAATATGTATTACGAGAAGCATTAGGTACAGTTAAAAAAACTAAACTAATTAATCTAAAACTATAAAAAGCTGTTAAAGCTGCACTTATAGTTCCAAGAATATAAGCATAAATTCCTGAAAAACTGTATTGACTAAAAGCTAATTCAAGTATTAAATCTTTTGAATAAAATCCTGATAAAAAAGGAATAGCCATTAAAGATAAAGATCCTACAATCATTACTGAATAAACAAAAGGAAAAAAATTTTTTAACCCTCCCATTTTTCTAATGTCCTGCGCTTTGTAACGTAAATTTACATATATTAATTTTTATAACTTGTCCTTCAAATAAGTTAATAACTAAATAAAAATTATAGAAAGGATATTCAATTTTCTAATTTAAAAAATATAATTAATCCCATTTATTTAATTGTTCTTTTAAAGAGAGGATTTTAGATAATCCTTCCTGACTTAAATGCAGCTTAGAAGATATTAATTTCAAAATTTCAACTCAAAGGTTATAATTATACAATTTAAACCCCTCTAAAGGATAAGAATTAAAATGATTAATTATAGAAAGAAGATCAACTAATTTAAAAATTTTAATTTGTGCTGTGTTACCTGATAAATAAACACGCCCAAAACTAAAATATTCTTGAATTTTTTCTAATAATAATTGATCTTTTATAAGAAGACCTATTGAAAATACAGGAAAAACTTGATTTCTTGAATTTATTGAAACATGAAATGAACCCTCCCCCGTAACAAATCCACTAATTCATAAAGGATGTAAAGATTTAGAACTTATTTTATAAATTGGTCGAACCCCAAAATTTAAATCAGGAAAAATGGATTTTAAATCATCCGATAATCCACGGTTAATAGCTGATTTAAAATAAAAAATATTTTTTAATCCTTTTAAAGTCAAATGACCTTTATTAGCCATAATAATTACACATTCTTTCCATAATAAAAAATCAATTATTTTTACACTTTGTAAAGGAAAATTAGAAAAATGAGGTAATACATAATTTATAATATCATTTAATCCTACAATAGAATATCGTGCTAATTTTTTAGTAGTGGTTATAGTTCCTATTCCACCAAAAAAAGATTTTAATTTACATAATAAAGCTAAGTCTTTTATATGTAATTCTATTATAAATCGAGCTTGTACTACTCAACCTATTTTTGATTTTTTAAAACTTGAACTAATTGAAATATTAAAGCAACCCTCACCGTCAATTAAACCTGTGACAAACCAAGGATGCAATTTATTATTTTCAGCAGAAATTGAAAAAGGTCTAAAAATAAATATGTTAGCAAGATTTAACGTTTATCCTCACAGCTTGAAATTATCTAACCGCATTGAGACCATTAAATGGTCGTTCATATTTTCATAAGGGGGCTGACTATCTCTTAATCCTACACTTATGAGAAAATCACTCAATTTATTTAGGGCTCGTTAATCCCATGTAGGCACTACTACCATTTAGTCGATGCGCTTTTATCCTTAAAAAGAAATAAAGCTTAACACTCGCTAAGTTATTCTATAATTTAATTTTAAAGGAACTTAGTTCCGCGAAGACCCATTTCACTTTCGATCATCTTAAGCTCGTTACATTTGAATTATTTCAATAGAAAGAGGATTAATCTTCCGTACTTTAAAAAGTTACCTTTTTTTTAAGCTGTAGCTTAAGCTATTAGGGATTGCCCGGAGTTTGATAGTATTACAACAAAAATATCTTGTTGATCTAATATTGAATGTATTATTTGACCTGCACTTAAAAAAAGAAGAGCTTTAAAGAAAGCATGATTTACAGTATGAAATAAACTAATTGAATATTGTGAAAGTCCTATACTTAATACCATATAACCTAATTGAGATATAGTACTAAAAGCTATTATTCGTTTTAAATCATTTTGTAAAATACCTATAGTTGCAGCAAAAAAAGCTGTAGTTGCTCCCACTAAAGTTATTATTAATAATGCTGTAGAACTAAATTCTAAAATTGGACTTGATCGAAGTAATATAAATATTCCAGCTGTTCAAATTTTAAATTCATTATATATTATATATAATATAGCTATTTGGTTCAATAAAAACTTTTTTTTATTTAAATAAATATTACATTTAATTATAAAAAAGAGGTTAGGAACTAAAATATAATTAACATATTTTATTTTATTATACTTTAAATAGCTCCCATTTTATAAATAGGGATCGGACTATCTCTTTATCTTTATTAAACATTTTTTTTCTTTAAAATGATCAAATAATTTAAAAAATTATAATAAATTTATTATTTATTTAATTTAGACACCATATTTATTAATGTATTTAAATTTTTAGATTCTAAATGTTTTTTTAAGACCATTAATTTAAGAATATTTCTTCAAACTAAATAAGTAATATGTTTTTTTGTTTTAAGTGGAAATTTTTTAAAATAAGAAACAATATAATTTAAATTTTTAATAGATTCTAATGAAAATCTATATCCATTTCATGATTTATCATATTTTATTCATAAATTTTTATTTCCAAAAAAAGCAAACCTTATTTTTTCTAAAATAACTTTATCTTTTTGAGTTATTTGAAAAATTAAATTAGGATAAGTTTTTACTTCACTTTTTTTAGTAATTCTCATTCTACCCATAAATGATCCCTCGGCATCAGTAAATCCAGAAATTCAACCCTCATTAAGATTAGGAGTATTGATTTTATCAATAAATTTTATATTCTCATTATAAATTTCATTATAACATTCTAATCATTCTTTAAATTGATAAAATTTATAATCACTACAAAGATTACCATTAAAAATTGTAATTAATTTACGGAAATTTTCTTTACCTGTTACATAAAAAAACCCTACATTCCTACCTGATTGCGGTCTTAAATAAACCTTTCCAAATCCTAATTGTTTTTTAATATAATATAAAACTTGAACATCAGATAATGTTTGAGTAATATCAAATTTTAATTCTTTTTTATTAGTCTTACTTCTAAAACTAATAATCATAGAACCATCACCTTCTGTAAATCCAATAAATCATTCAAGAAATTTTTTATCTATTTTTAATTTGTAATCTTTTTTATAAAATTTAAAATTAAATGTATTTAAAGATAATTCGCGTGTAGTCTCTGAGGTACTTCTATTTCCTATTAATAATTTATTTTTTAGAATTACCTGCTGATTAACTTTCATTATAATTTTATAATACCCAAGAATTTTATTATATGTATCATAAATAAAAATTTTAAATTTTAATAAGTATATATAAATCTTGTTTAAAGTTTTTCCAGCATATAGCGAATTGTTAAATAAAAAATTCACATTTTTTAACGGCAACAGTAAATTGAACTTTTTAAAAATTACCAAAGTTGCAGCATGTAAAAGAGCTGATACAGGAGTAGGCTTATTTATTTAATAGTAAATTTCTTTAACTAATTGGACTATATTATATTAAATTTATTATTTTAATAATTTAATCTTCACGTGTAGTCTCTGAGGATCCTACTCTTATAATTTAAAATATAATTTGGTTTCCTGCTGATTGTCCATTGTTATATATTAACCATTTTTACCTAATTAGTTTAATATTATGGTAGATTAAGCTTTAGAAATTTCCAGCATATAGTGAAGTTTTAATAGGGCCCTACAAAAATTTTAATTTTATATTAAAAAACATTAATTTTTATAAATATATTTTAATAACCTAATTTATACAAAAAATCTTTATGTATGTATGGTGTTACTAAATCTCTTACTAAAGGTATACTAGTTTTAGAAAATCTTATTCGATAAAGATCTTTATCTTTATTACGTATTTTTAAAGTTGTTTTAATTCCTAAATTACTTAATATAGATTGAAGTAATATACATTCTATTTTAGTAAAAGATTCTGTACATAATAATATTGTTTTAGTTCTACCATAATTATCAAAATAACCATCATCCATTATTCAATATGCTAAAGAAATTTCTGAAAACATTTCAGAAATATTTGAAGGAACTATTTTTATAAATTTATTCATATCTTTATTTCAAGTATATCAAATATTATGTAAATTAGAAAATAAAGGAAGTGAACGAGTATTAAAACTATATTGAGTAACAGTTTTACCTAAATGTTTAGGTAGCATAATATTTGGATATGGATGTAATCCAGATAAACTAAATTGACCATAAACTGTATCATATAAATATTTTAAATAATTTAAAGATTAAGTATCCATAGTCATTCCATACTTAGCATTTCCTTTTACTTTACCATTTTTTAATATTTTATTATATTGAATAGATCCATCACCTAACATATTACCAGTAATAATATTTAATGTTTCTTTTGGTATTGTAGTTAATATAGGCGGTAATATTGAATAATATATATTAATATTATAATCTAAATTTTTATAAATAAAATATATAAAAAGAATGAGAATAAAATAAAATAAAATTTTAATTTTAATTAATCGACCCTCCATACTATTACTTAATCAAGTTACTAAAGGTAATTGAGCACTTTTAGCCATTGTTCCTGTAAAAATTAATAAAGCTATTATTGTTATTGCTGTTTCATTTACAAATGGTGTTAGACTAAATAATGTAGAATAATTTAAAGATCCAAATAAGGCAAACATTCCAAAAAAGCCAATAGAAACACCCATATCCATGGCATTCAAATTTATCATGCAATTAAATAAATATTTATAAATTTTATTTTCTTTTTGTGTTCATTCTATCTTTGATTAATAGAATTTGATCTAATCCTTTCGAGTTTAGATGTTTATCTTTATCTATTAAAGCAGCAACTTTACAGAAATTTTTAAAATCTAACTGTTTTATTCCTTGAATAGGATAAACTTTAAACATTGGAATAATTATTTTTATTATGTCTGCAATTTTAGAAACAGTATAAACAAAAGCATTTTCACTATGAAAGTAAACAGATCCACAATTAAAAATTTTAGCGCTTAATTCTAATAATTCTTTGTCTCTCTTATGTTGTGTAAGTTTAAATATTAATTGAATAGCATAACCAGTTTTATTTTTATTAGATTTAGAAATACTCAAAAGAAAACAACCTTCACCACTTGCAAAGCCTGAAATTCAATTAAATTCTAGATTTTCAGTCAAATTAATTATTGGTCGAGCCACAGGATTATAATTAGGAAATTTAGATTTTTGAAGATCAGATAAACCTAAATTTATTGAAGCTCTAAGATTAATTATTTGCTGTAATCCTTTTTCAGTCAAGTGCATCTTATTATTTATTATTTTTACAATTTTAGTAAATAAAAGAAAATCAGCAGCTTTTTGAGAAAGTAATGAATAATTTGAAAAATGTGGTATTATATAATTTGTTAAATCTTGAATTGAATTTACTCTAAAACTAGCTTCATTTCTAGTGTTTTTTTTTACGATTACTCCACATCCAAAAAATTCTTGTAATTGTAATAATAAGTTTATATCTTTAGAATTTAAAGATATTTGAAAGCTCGGTTTTATGGCTCAACCTATTCTTTTTTTAATTCTTTTATCTATATAAATAGATACACCAAAAGATCCTTCTGCATCTGTAAATCCTGTTACAAATCAAGGATTAATCTTAGAATTTTTAACTAAACTAGAAAAATTTCTTTTATTTTTATTTAATTGTTTAGAAAGGATTTTGATTTGATAATTTCTTTCGAAACCCATTAGAGTACACCTTAAATGCAATAGCTGTTTGCATCAATTACCATCTACTCATTGCTCTTTTACAGTATTATTAAATACTGAATTAGATCCGCGATATTCCATTTCGTTTTCACTCATCTTATAACTTATTACCATACCTGAGTAATTACTTCAGCCACTTATAACCTTTCGGAGATAGTTTGGTACTATAAGCTTTAGGATATCTCCGGAGTTTGAGAATTTTAGGCACATTAGTGATATCCTACTTCACAAAGCACCTACTCTATTCATAACTAAAGCTAAATATCCAGATTTTACAGCTTGTAATCTAGAAAAATAATATGAAATTAGAAGATAAGAAAAAATACCTATAGCTTCTCACTTTTTTTTTCTTGAAATTATTTATTCTTTAATTTTATACAACATAGATTCGTGCATAAAAGGTTTCACTATATCAATTAATTTTATTTTTTGTTTTACAGGTATATATATAACTCACTGATTTGGCAATTTTTCTCTAACTCTTATTCTCAGACTAAAATTAGTTTCTAGAGCTTTTTTTAATAGATTTATTTCTTCTAATTTAAAAGCCATAGTGTACAATATTGTCTCATATGATGAACTTAGTCCTCCATCATCCATGATTCAATAGGCTAAAGCTCTGGCACTTAATAATTCACATATATTTAAAGGAACTTTTTTTATGAATTTAGAATTCTCTTTATAATAAAATAATTCATGATAATAATTAAGACAAGGCATAGCTAAACTTGCAAATCTTATGGAATTATATTGTTTCCCTGTTCTAGAATCTGGTTTTCTAATTTGAATTTTAGGTTGCATGTTAGTTAAAGTTTAAATAAATCATATAAAAACATTAAATAATATTTATGTTTTATAGATTGTTCAAATCGTAATCTTACATTCAATGAACGATTTCCTTTTTCAATTGATAAATCACCTAAAATCAGTCCAATTAAAGATTCTTGTTGTTCTAGAGTTAATTGATAGGATTCCTTATATTTTTTATTAAGTTTAAATTTATTATTTAATAATCATATTGATAATGAAGTATAAATATTTAAGTCTAAATTATAATCTCAAAGCTTAAAAAAAATTTACAATTTTCATTGTTAAAAGGATCATGTCTTCATCCTAATTATATAGGAGCATTACGTATGATCTCTGAGGATCCTACTCTCGAAATAAAAATATTTTGTTTTTTTATTTATTTTTTTTTTTCAATGGATATGAAATTCAAAATTTTAAAATATATTTTTTATTTTTATTAATTCTACTAAAAAATTTTAACTGATTTGGTTTCCTGCAAATTGCCTATTGTAATATCTTTAAGATTATTACTTATTAATTATTTTAACTATTTTAATTAATTGAGTACTTAAAGCTTTAAGGTTTCCTTGCATATAGTAATGTACTATTTTAATTTATAAATTAAGTTACATATAAATATAAAAATTTTATTGTTTTTTTTTTAATTTTATTTATTTTGTATTGATTAATAGATTACTCTATTTTAGGCCAAGAAGATTCAACCTACAAATAATACGAAATAATTACCTGAACAAAGTATTATTAACATACCAGCTGTAAACCCTGATAAATATGAAAAGAATCGAGGAATATGCATAGCAATCAAATTTAACTTGCAATTAATTATTAGTTTTATTTCTCCCAGTATTCATCCCTAATTTAATCTTTCTTATTATATTCAATCCTTCATTTGTTAGATGAGAACCTTTATTAATTAAGTTTGCTATTTTACATCAATCTATATAATCAAGTAATTTTATTCCCAGTAAAGGATTTTTATTAAAAAAGGGACTTATAATATTAGTTATATCTGAAAATTTAAATATAGTTAAAACAACTGCAGGTTGTTTAGAATATTTATATACTTTACCTGAACCTAGATATTTTCTTATACATTCTATTAAATTTATATCTCTTTCATGTTGAGTAATTCTAAATCTTAATTGAACTCGGTATCCAATTTTATTTGAAAGTTGCTTAAAAATTCTACTATCAAAACATCCTTCACCTGTTACAAATCCTGATATTCAATTTGGATTAGGAATGTTTTCAATATTAATAATTTCTCTTTTTACCGGAGTAAAATTATTAAACTCAGATTTTAAGAAATCAGATATACCTAAATTCATAGAGGCTTTAATATTAATAATTTGTTGTAACCCTTCTTGAGTAAGATGAATTTTATTTTTCATTAGATCTACTACTTTTTTAAATAATATAAAATCTGCTGCTTTTTGTGTTAATAAAGGATATTTTTCTAATTGAATAATAAGTTTTTTTAAATCTTCCTTAGAATTAATTGCAAATATTACTTTATTTAGATTGGAGTTTATTGAACCAATACCTCCCAAACCTTCTTGTAATTTTAATAATAAAGATATATCTCGTTTATGCAAATCCATTTGGAATTTAGCTTGAACTCGTCAACCTAATTTACGTTTTATATTTTTATCTATTGTTATAATAAATGAACCTTCTGCATCAATAAGACCACTTCAAAATCAAGGATTGATTTTATATAAATAAGGATTTTAAAAGGTAGAATAACTCTTAAAATTAAATTGTTTAGAAGGGTATTTGATTTGATAATTTATTTCGAAATCCATTAGAGTACACCTTAACTTTAGATTATTTCTAAAGTAATTACCGTCTACTCATTGCTCTTTTACAGTATTATTAATTTCTGATTTAGATCCGCGATATTCCATTTCATTTTCACTCAATTTATAACTTGTTACCTTATCCAGGTAATTAATCTGGCCACTTATAATCTTTCGAATATAGTTTGGTATCATAAACTTTAAGAAGTTCCCGGAATTTGATAATTTTACCCACATTAGAATTTTCCCAAAATTCTTAGCAGGATCCTCACTCATATAACTTATTGAATATATATGTATTAAAGTACTTATATAAAGTACGGGAATTAACATAGCTACAGTTATTTGATCAAAAGTAAATTCTCAATTAATTAATAAAAATTCAGAATCTATTCAACTACCTAAATTAATATAAACAGGTGATCCAGCTAAACCTACTTCATAAAATGCAATACTAGCTAAAATAGAAGAAAAAATTAAACAAGAAATCGTAATAAATTGAGAACCTGTAACTCCAATTTTTCTACCTATAAAACCTGATATTAAAGAACCTAATAATGGTAAAATTAAAATTGATAAATACATTTTATGTTCTAATTGAAATATTTCCTCTTAAACGATAATAAGATACAAGAATACTTAAACCAATTACTGATTCTGCTCCAGCAATAGATATTATATATATACTAAATGTTTGTCCAATATTATCATCAAAATTAAATGAACTTATTAAAATTAATAATGTAACAGCTAGTAGCATTATTTCAATTGCAATAATCATTAAAATAATATTTTTTCTATTTAAAATAAAACCTAATATACCTATTAAAAATAAAAATAAAGACAGATTCATAATTTTTTTTTATAATTCTTTTGAGAACCTTTAATAAAAGATTTTAAATTTTTTAATTAATAAATATATTTTTATTATTAAGAATAAATTTATTAATTATTTATTTAAATTTAATAAATATTAACTATGTTAAATTAATACCTAAACCTCCTCAACAATAAACAACAGCAAATAAAAATAATCATACTACATCAACAAAATGTCAATAAATTATTCCACCTTCAAAACCTTGATGATGATTTGTTGTTAAATGATAATTAACAATTCGTGCAAATCCAAATAAAATAAATATTGTTCCCACAATTACATGTACAAAATTTATTCTTATAATATATTTAAATATTATTTCAACAACTTACGTTGTTGTTCAGACTATGTCTTTAATATATAAATATATATATTAAGGGCGTTCGTGGCAAGATTATTTTAAATATAGTAATCACTTGCTAGTCGTTGAACCTTCAAATATTAACCTTTATTTTACATATTTATTAAAAATTTTTAAATATAAAATATAATTAAAAATTAATATATGATTATTTTTATAAATAAAGAAAATAAATAATTATATTTTAATATAAGCTTGGCTGCATATTATTCTTTAAAAATATTTAAGAAGATTTATGCAATTAACCCTATTTTCTATCAAAGTTAAATTAAAATTTTTAGATTAAAATAAAATAAACAAAATAAGAGGTTTATAGTCAAAAAATATTATAATAATATTTAATAATAATAATTAAATTTATAATTTTTAATACTTTCACCTGTTATTAAACAATTTTTAATTTTTGATCTATCTATCTGTAAAGTTTTACTACATTCACTAATACTAGAATAAATGAATTTATTATTTAATTTATCAATACAAATAATTTTTAATTTTCAGAAACTAATTTATCAGTATTTCGGATAAATCTAATACCCTTTCTAATTTAATAAGGAGAGGGTATAGTAAGAAGAGATTTAAATTTTTCATTTAAATCAAAAGTTGAATTAGTTAAAAGATTATTTTTTTTATTACTTGATAACCTAAAATTATTTCAATGATTTTTAATAAATTTAATTAAAGAGATACCTTCAGATAATCTATGATATCCAAAAGAAAAAATATTAACCAAAATAATTCAATCGTAAAAGTCTTTTTTCTTTTTACTATTTAAAATTCCAAATTCAAAATTATTACAATTATAATTATAGTCATAATTATTAGAAAAAAAGTGGAATAATTACATTTTTTAAAAAATGTATATTCTTATATTCTAAACTTACCATAGAAGAATAATTTAATCTCTTTTTCGTGTAGGAAAAATATTTATATTGGCTGATTTAAAAAATTCTATTATATTAAAAAATAGTGTTAATTCTTTAATATGATTTTCAAATTTAAATCTAGGTCCATATCTACTAGCAGAAAACGAAGCATCTCCATCTAAAAATCCTCCTAATCAATATAAACTAATATTAATATCAGTTCTAGTAAAAATTAAAGGATTTTTAATTTCATGATAAAACTTAATAATTTATAATTTACCTAATTCAGATAAATGATTTTTATTAGAAATTAAATTAACTGCTTTTTCAAATATTAAAAATTGGAAATATTTTGAACTATTTAACTTAATAAAATTAAAAATAGGTAAAATAATATTTATTAAAGAATATTGATCATTTAGAAAAAAATTACATCTATTACCTGAAATTGAGATATGCCCACAATGTAAATTTTTTTTTATAAGTTTTAATAAATTTAAATCATCAATATGCAAACCAATTTGAAAGGTAAGAATTAAACTATTATATTTATTATTTTTAAAATTTCGTAAACTAATATTAAAATTACCTTCAGCATCTACAAACCCAATTAATCATTCTAAAAAATTTTTTTTTTAATAATAATTTTTATTATTTAATTTAATTAAAAATTTTTCTTATTTTTCTTGCTTAATTAATTTATCTTTAAAATTTAATGGTAGATTAATTATACTTTCTGATTTAAAATAAATATTATTAATAGTATCAATTAGAATTGTATAGTTATTTTTCTTAACATTTACAGAATAATTTATTATTTTTAATTTGGTAGGAACTAGTTGTTTTAATCCATGTAAACCTGTTGAAACAAAAAAAGCTGAACCAAAGGCTCCATCTGCAATACTAAATGGAGCTTGCACATATTCAAATGCTTGTAATGCTGTAAAAATAATAGCAAAAATAATAGTTATAAGTGTACCTTCAATAGCTGCATTTCTTTTACCAGAAATTAAAGCGTGGTGTCCATAAGTAACTGTTGCCAAATCTCTAATTATATAATTATATTAATTTCTGAATTTTATAATTCTTGTTATTATATATTAAGGAAATATTTTTATTATAAACTAATCTAGTTTATTTAAATTTTTTTTAATTATTAAATTTTATATTAAAATAATTAATTAAATTTTATTTTTTTTTTAAAAATATAATATATAAACTTTGAACAAAAATTAAAACAAATATTATTATTTTTATTTTCTTGTTTGAGATTTCGACTGTACATTAAGCTTCTATTAAAATTTAATTAACAAGAAACCCATCAGTGATCCAGTCTGTAGCGATTCATTTATTCTTAATTAAAAAAATATTTTTTTTTTAATAAAAATAAAAACCGACGGTTTTAAAATCAGATAATTTCGTTAACCGTTTTCACTAATGTTGCCAGAATAAATATTAATAATTTTATTCTTTTGCTAGTTAAAAAAAATATTAAATATTTAAATTAATTTTTTTTAATTATTTTTTTTTTTCTAGGACTATATAATTTTCTGTTTTTTTATTTTTTAATCAAGTTATTTAATTAAATTTAATTTATAATTCATTGTTATATGAATATAGGGTTTTACTATTTTAATTAAATCATTAAGACTTGATTTAGGAATATATAAATTGTATTGATTAATTACACCTGTTTTATGTATAGAAGTATTAAGAGAATATTTTTTTTTTAATAATATAGATAAATATTGAACTTCTTTAAGTGTAAAAGAATTAGTACTAAATTTTAATCCTTTATTTTTATAAAGTCCTCCATCATCCATTATTCAAATAGCTAAAGCAATTGGATTTAAATATTCATCTATAAATTTAGGTATTATTTTTCGATTTAATGATTTAGAATAAAATTCATTATATATCCAATTAAATGAACTATAAGTAAAAGTTCTAAATCTAAAAAAATAACGTATATTACCATTAATATCTTTTCTAATTTTAATAACAGGTATTTCTTCTTTACAATACCCTAAATTATTTATTGTATGATGTAATCATAATAAATATTCTCCATGAGATTTTTCTTGATAAAAAGCAAAACGTGAACCATTTCCATCTCTTTCCATAGAACCATCGCCTAATAAAGATCCTATTAATATAGATAATATATCTATATTATGAGGTCCTATTCTTTTAATAGAAGGAAATCTGGGAGAAGAAAAAGGTAATATACTACTTAAAATAAATAAATCAGATAAATCATATTTCAGGCAAACACCTGAGGATAAAAGTAAAAAAGTATTAAGTAAAGGTATAGCAAAAGGATTTAAAGGAATTATTCCCATTGGAGGTCAATAACCACCTATTTCTATTGCTGGTGATAAACTAGCATGCCCATAAGCTCAAAATACGCTTAAAAAAGCAAATATTTCACTTATAATAAATAAAATTATTCCATAAAATAATCCTATTACTACTTCTTTAGTATGATCACCTAATTTTGTCTTCTTGAGATATATTAAAAATAGATTTTCTTTAAAAACTTTTATATTTTTAATATACAAGTTGGACTATATCTTAAATTTATGTAAGTATATGTTTTTTAAAAATTTTGACGTATAGTCTCTGAGGATCCTACTTTGATTAATTTAATCATTTGGTTTCCTGCTGATTATCCATTGTAATATCCATTAAGATTTTCACGTAAAATTATATTTTAACTATAAAAAAAGTTTAAACGTACTTAAGGCTTTTAGAAGTTTCCAGCACATAGTCAAATTTAAAGAGAGCACGATATTAAGCATACTTATTTAAAAATAACTAAGCTTATAATAATTTTATATATTTGAGATTTAGAATAATCTTTTTGAATTCATATTACTTACAATTAATTTTATTTCTTTAATTCCTTCTTTAGTTAAATGTCTTTTATTTTACAAAAATCGACATAATCTAAAGCCTTAGATCCATAAAGTTTACCAGCTGAAAATAAATAAATAAATGAATTAATGTTATTAATTCCAGTAATACGCAATATTGAAACAGAACCTCCTAATCCATCTTTATATATTTTTCCGAAACTAATTATTTTAATAATTTGATTTAATACAGATAGACTTATATTATCTTGAGAAATACTAATTTCAGGTGCTACATAGTAACCTGTAGCAGATCAATTTACTTTTTTAAACCCAGGAGCAAAATGTCCCTCTGCATTAGTAAATCCAACTAACCATTGAATGTTCATTAAATTTAAATTAGGTAAATACGGAGGTATTTTAGCTGAAATTAAGTCAGGAAAATTGCTTATTAGCATAGGAGAAAGTCCTTTTTTAAAAAGTGCTTTCAAGCTAATTATTTTTAATAAACCTTTCATATTTGTATGTTCTCTTTTTTGCATAATATTTAAAACTTGGCATCAAATTTAGTAATGAACTAATTTGTAACTCATTAAAGGGAACAAGTCAAAATGGGTTTTAATTATTAAACAATTAGTTACACCACTAAAAGTTAAATGATATGTTGTCGCTTTAAGAGATATCCGTCCTATATTTCCAAAATAATTATTAATGTGTTTTAACATATTTAAATTTGGTGGGTTAATACTTGTTACTATTGTAAAGTAAATTTGAATCTCTCAACCTACTAAGTTCTTTGATTTTTTAGTTATAGATATATAAAAAGATCCATCACCGTCAGTAAGACCTGTAATAAACCAAGGATTTATTTTTTGAATATTATTATTAATTACACTATTAGTTATATTGGACTGATTAGAGTAACATTTCTCAATTTTAGATATACCTGACGGCAACAATTGTATTGGTTTTAAATATAATAAAGAATAATTATTTAGTAATTCAAAATAAGATAAATCATAACCTAATATTATTAAAAATATTATAATTGCTATTATTATTTTTTTGATACCCTCTATTATAACATCTCGGAATCAAAACATCATACCAGATAAAGTTAATAAAAATCCAATACTTAATAATGTTTCACCTTTATAAAATCCATGCATATACATAACTGCTCCAATAGTTAAAGTTAATAATGAAAAACTTACTAAAATCATGAATATTAAAAATTATCATGCAATTAATTATCCGTAAACTTTCTATTTCTATTCATTCCATTTTTTATTTCCCGAATTTGATTTAATCCTTCTAATGTTAAATGTTTTTTTTCAACCATTAGTCTTACAACTTTGCAAAAATCAAGAAAGTCTAAATGTTTTACACCATACAGAGGATTTTTTTTAAAAAAAGGAATAATTATTTTTTTAATTTCTGTTAATTTATATATTGTTAAAGTAACAAAAGGTTCTCTAGAATTTTTATATAATTTTCCAGCAGATAAAAATTTAATTAATAATTCCATTAATTTTATATCTTTTTCATGTTGACCAATTCTAAACATTAATGTTACTTGATATCCTAATTTGTTTGATTTTGATTCAGCAATTCAAACTTGAAAATTTCCTTCCCCAGTTGTAAAGCCAGAAAATCAATTAGGGTTTGGAATATTATTAGTAAAAATAATTTATCTTTCAACAGAAATAGTTTTATTAAATTCTTTTTTTAAATTATTTTTAATACCAAAATTCATTGAAGCTTTAAGATTAATAATTTGATAAAGACCATTAAGAGTGAGATGACCATTATTATTCATTATTTCTATTATTCGTTTAAACAAAATAAAATCTGCTCCTTTTTGAGTTAGTAATGGATATTTTTCAAATTGAGGAAGGAGGATATTTATTAAATCTTTAATCCCACCGACTGAATATTTTATAACATTTTTTTGTTTATTTAAAGACCCAAATCCGCAAAAATATTTTTGTCATTGTAATAATAAATATTCATCCTTAGAATGAAGAGTAATAGAAAAAATAGATTGAACTTGTCATTCTAATTTATATTCATTATTTCTAAAGATTGTAGTAAAAAATGATCCCTCTGCATCTATCAACCCGGTAATAAACCATGGATTCAATTTAGGAAAAGAGTTAATAGAAGATAAATTATTTTTAATTAATTGTTTAGAAGGAATTTTAACTTGATAACTATTTTCACAGCCCATTAGAGTACATCTTAAATGAATTGGTCTAATTCATCAATTACCGTTTACTCGTTGTTCTTTTACAATATTAATATTTGATTTAGATCCGCGATTGTCCATTAACTTTTCAGATATCTTATGACTTGTTACCATACATGAGTAATTACTTCATCCACTTATAATCTTTCGAATATAGCTTGGTATCATAAGCTTTAGGAGGTTTCCGGAGTTTGATAATTTTACCCACTTTAGTACTTTTAATACTGCAGGTCAAGGAGATGTTGATACAAGATGATAAGGAAAAAATTGAAACTTCGATCTATTTTCTTTAAGAATTAAATTTGTCATTTTTTTTGTTTTTAATATTTTTTTATATATTTTTACATCAAGGATTTTTCTTATTAATATTACAATATTTAATTTTTATATTAATAAAAGAATATAAACATATAAATGTTTAAGGTTGATTGCTTAATTATTCAATAAAAGTTAATAATTTAATTTAAAATAATTAAATTATTTAAACTATACCACTTTTATTTTATATTTAACTTTTCAATATCATTTATAATAAATAAATAAATAAAAATGGATACTGTGAGATTTGAACTCACGACTTTATTAAAGTACTCGTTTTCAAGACGAGGGCCATAAACCAGACTCGACCAAATATCCTTATTAAAAAAAAATTGTTTTTTTATTTAAAATAAGACCGAAGGGAATTGAACCCTTATAATATCCATTATGAGCGAACTGCATTAACCAATTATGCTACAGTCTTAAAAATATTATTTTGAGCAGTAAAGGAATCGAACCTTTTATAGCTATTAACTAATTCTTTTACAGAGAACCACCATTACCAATCGGATCACCTGCCCTATTACATATTTTTTTTATTAATATTATATTATCTTTTATTAAATTAATTTTAACATTAAATTATTAAACTAAATATATTTAAGTAATAATTAATGAAAACACCTGGGCTCGAACCAGAAACTTTCCCTTTAAAAGAGGGACACTCTACCAATCGAGTTCTGTTTTCTTAAAAAAAAAATTTAATTAACTGAGTTGACCAGAATCGAACTGATATTAGCCATTACCAAAAAATGGTGTTTTTCCAAATTAAACTACAACTCATATTATATATATTTATAATTTAAAAAAAAAAAAGACTTTTATATTGTTCTTGATTAAAAAAATTTTTAACTATAAAGGGGTAAATTTAAAAATTTTTTTATAATATTATAATAACTAATTAAGAATAAAGTATCAAGAACGCAACCATCAAAGCAAACAATCCAGTTGCTTCAGATAAAGCAAACCCTAATATCGCATAATTGAAAAGTTGAGGTTTTAATGCAGGATTTCTAGATACAGCTGTAATTAATCCAGAGAAAACTATACCAATCCCAACTCCAGCTCCAGCTAAACCAATAGTAGCTAAACCTGCTCCGATGTATTTTGCTGCTGCTAACATCTTTTTTTTAATATTTAATTAGATAGTGTCTAACATATACAATGATTTAAATCATATACTCTTTTAACTAAACTTTTAAATTTAATTAAATAAAAATATAATTTTATTTTAAATAAAAAAATTATTTTTATTATTCATAAAAACAAATTTTTTTATAATAGAAAATAAAAAGACAAAAAAAATTTTGTTTTTTTAATATATTTTAATTATACTAATTATTTAATAAAGGGGTTAAGTTCTTAAATTTTAATGAAATAAAATTACATTCATTATAAATAAATATTTTCTATTTTTTTAATTAATTAATTAAAGTGTGAAAAATTAAACCAATAAACACGCTAGTAATAAAAGTGAAAATTTTATGATTATATTTTTTTAATTTAGGATTTATTAGTTTTATTCTTTAAAGCTAAGTCTATTAAAGTATTTTCAATTATACCTATAATAGGTATAATAATAATAAAGAATGAAAAATAAAATAAAGTAGCAAATTGTCCTATTTCAACATATGGTGTTTCTGGATGCTGTGAACCTATTCATGCTAATATTATAAAATCTACAACAAAAAATCAAAAAATTACTTTCATTGCAGGTCTGAATTGATTTCCTCTAATAGTAGATAAGTCTGTTAAAGGAAGAATTAATAAAATTAATAATGATCCAAACATAGCAATAACTCCTAATAATTTATTTGGAATAGATCTTAAAATAGCATAATAAGGTAAAAGATCATATAATTATATTTAATATAATTTATATAGCATATCTTTATGCATATATTTAGATATATGAGTCTTTAACAAATTTAAAATCTCTTATCAAATATATAATCTATAACCTTTTTTTTAATGTTTTAATGTATAGTACATTTTATAGAGAATTCAGGTAAAATTAGTGATTCTATTGTATTCTTTAAAATTTTACTTCTTAAAAAGCATAAACACTCAAATGTAAACCTTTATTTTCTAAAAATCCATCATCCATTATTCAATAAGCTAATCCTCTAGGTGTTAATAAAATTTTAATGGAAGTATTTTTTTTTTAATTATTAGAATTATAAAATAATTCTTTATAATAAGTGAAACAAGGTAAAGTCAAAGTAGGAAACCTACAGAACTATAAACTTTATTATATATTTTATCTAAAAAAATATTTTGATTTAAAAGTATAATCTTTATAAATATAAGGTTTAAATAATTCTAATATTTGTTAAAAATAATTATAATGATTACGTCTTAAACTGCTTTGAGCATAAATAAATCTACTATTACCAAATCTTTTATGTCTTTGCTGTATATGACCATCCCTTAATAATAATCCTATTATTATTTAACTAAGAGGGTATTGAATATTGAATTTTTATCTTTCGAATTTATTTAATCTTTTTTTAGGATTAATTGTATAATTTCGTTTACATATTAAACTTATTGAAGTTATTAGATTTTATAATATTTAAATATAAAAATTCCTACACTTTTGATAAGGATTGGACTATATCTTCATCCTTTAGTATTGAGAATTTAGTATATAATTATTTATAATGGATTATTTATCTCGAATTAAGGAGCTTGGCGTATAGTCTCTGAGGATCCTACTCTTATATTGGCTATATAATTTGGTTTCCTGCTGATTGTCCATTGTTTTATACTTCAATATTTTCACTGGTTTGGTTTAACTTAGTAATTAAGTCTTTAGGATATTCCAGCATATAGCGAAATTTATTATTATTAAGATTACTCTTAATCATGACATCTGTTAACATATCATTCAGGAACAATTGATGCTGGTGTACTCATAGGATTAGCAGGAATATAATTATCAGAATGCTTCTTCAATAATAAATATAATTATTGAAGGTTGGACTATTCTCTTCAAAAAAAAACTGATTATAAAAATTTAAAAATAATATAAATTATAATAGTATTATAATTAACTAATTAATTAAAAAAAAAATAAATATAATAAATATAATTAATTTTTATTATCTCATCTAATATAAAATTTTTTTCATAATTTATAATTCATAGATAAATTATTATTATCTAAATAAACTTTTTTAGAATTTAAATCATGAAATTCTTTTATTAAAAAGGTTCTATGTTTTTTAATAGTTTTAGGTGAAAATTTTAAGAAATAATCATATAATTTTAAATGTAATAATTTAGAATTAGCTACTCATTTATAATGACCATTTTTAGATTTATCAAAATATATTTTTCCACCTATTATATTTAATAAAAATTCAATATTACATCTACTTTTATTTGTAATGCTAATAGTTAATTGATATCTATATGTATCATTATAATGTGATTTATAAATATTAATACTTCCATCTGAATCTAATAATCCACTAATATAACCTGAATTAATATTAGGTAATATAGGATCTTTAATAGGAATATTTAAAGCTAAACAAGCTTTATGTAATTGAACTAATCTAATATTATTAAAAATTAAACCATTTAAACAATTAATTATTTTATAAATAACTTCATGTTTTTGAGTTCTATAACGAATAGCTTTCATACCACTTCTAGCATGAACATTACCTCCAAACTTATTTTGTATAATACGTAAAACTTTTTCATCATTAGTAGGTAATGTTAATTCATAACCAACTTGACCTTTTTTATTAACATAAATATAACCATCACCATCTGTTAAACCTGAAAATCATTGTTTAAATTCTAGACTTATTTCATTATTATGATTATCAGTTATTATATTATTATGATTTTTATTAGATAATTTTCTAGAAATTATATACTTTATTATATAAAATTTTTGTGTGCGTATAGTCTCTGAAATTCCTACTAGTAATAAAAATAAATAATATTTTAAATATGAATAAATAATATTCAAAATAAAATAAAAATTTTTATTTATTATCTTGGTTATCTGCTGATTATATATTTTATAAAAATATTTTACTATAAAGGGATTTATTTTTTCTATAATATATTTACAAAAAATTTTAATTATAAATAAATCACTTACATCTATAGTTTTTTTATAAATTTTAACTATATAAAAATAATTATAATATAGTATATCCTTCCAGCATATAGCACAAATAAATATAATATATTCTATTAATATAATTATATTGGGCCATATATTTTGACCCATAAGATTAGGAGCAAAAAATACTATAATTGAAAGAGCTAAAAAAAATAAAAAAATTGTTACTAAATCTTTAAAAATAAAATAAGGATGCATTGGAAATCGATCTCCATTTGAATTAACTCCATTTGGATTGTTAGCAAAAATACAAATTGTATTTTCCGACTGTACATTAGATTAATTTATAATATTATATAAATATTAACCACTAGTGACCCAGTCTGTAGCGATTTCACTTTTTTTCACAAAAAAGTTATACCGACGGTCTTATAAATTTGACCGTTTTCACTAGCATTGCCTAATAATTAATAAATTAAAGGTTTAAATAATTATTTGAAAGCCACTGTCATGACCTTAAAAATTTTAATTAAATATTCACTTAATTAAAAATTTACGACTATTAAAATAATATATTATCTATTTATACCTAATTTATATAACATAGACTTATGAAAAAAAGATATAGTTAAACTTCTAATTAAATCAAAAGATTATTTTTTAATATATAATTGATATTGATCAGATCTAGAAAAATGATGAATAGAACTTTTTATTTTAAATTTTTTATATAAAAATTTTTTAAAATTTCAATTTCATTTAATTTAAAACTATTAGTAGCTATTCTTATACTTACATCTTTTCAAGTTCCATCGTCTTGAATTCAAATAGCAAGAGCTAATGGTGTTAATAATTCATAAAGACATTTTTCACTAGGAATAACTTTTATTTTTATAAAATAATTTATATATTCAGAATAAACTAGTAAAACTATAAGTATTAAAACAATAAGATTCAAATATTTTATTATTTAAATTTTGTTTTATTAAATAAGGTAAAATATTATTAGTATAACCTAAATTTAATATTTTTTAATGTAAAAAAAAAACAAATAGTCTTTATGAATTACACTTTGTTTAAATCTAAATCTTACACCTCCATTTAATAATCTTTCTCCATAACAATCTCCTAATAAAGAACCAACTAAAATTGATATTATTTCTTCATTATGAGGACCTATTCTATTTTTAGCTTTAAATCTCAAGGCTATTAATTTTATCATACAATAAAATTTAAATAAATTTTCTTTTTGTGTTCATTCCAGATTTTATTGTTCGTATTAAATTTAATCCTTCGAGAGTTAGATGTTTACCTTCATTCAGTTATCTAGCTAATTTAAAATTTATAAATAATATAATTGTTTTATTCCGTGAAGATAATTATTCTTAAATAAGTTAATAATTTTTGTATTTAAGTCTGATATTTTTGTATTTGTTAAACAAAGAGCTGGGGATCGAGGATCTTTATAAATTTTCCCACATCCTAAATATTTAATTAAAACCTCCATTAAATATTTTTCTCTTTCATGCTGTACTAATTGGAATCTTAATTGTACTGCAAATCCAATTTTAGTTTTTGAGTTAAAAATACGTATATCAAAACATCCTTCCCCAGTAATAAATACACTAATCCAAAAAAGATCTGGAATATTATTTGTTTTAATTATTGGTCTTTCAACAGGAATAATATTTTTAAACTCAGATTTTATAACTTCAGAAATACCTTTATTTATACTTGCTTTAATATTAATTATTTTTATAATTCCTTCACTAGTAAGATGAATTTTTTTATTCATAAGTTCAATTATTTGTTTAAATAAAATAAAATCAGCTGCTTTTTGAGTTAATAAAGGATAATTAACAAAGTGATGTACAATTATATTATTTAAATCACTTTGTTTTCTAACTTCGAAAGCAACCGAATTTTTATTTGTACTTTTACTTATATATCCAATTCCTCTAAAAAAATCTTGGATTTTTTTTAATAAAACTAAATCACGTAAATGAAGAGTAATTTTAAATCTAGTAAATATACTTCAACCTAACTTAAGTTTATTATTTTTATAAATTGAAACAACAAATGATCCTTCAGCATCTATAAATCCTGTAATGAATCAAGGATTTAATTTAGGAAGAGTTTTTAAATTAGAAAAATGTCTATTAAATTGTTTAGAAGGGATATTAATTAGATAATTAATTTCGAAATCCATTAGAGTACACCTTATAAGATTTGATTCAGATTTTAGGCTTCAACTACCGTCTACTCTTTGCTCTTTTACAGACAATTTATCTGACTTAGATACGCGATTGTCTATTTCATTTTCATTCATTTTAATGGTTGTTACCGTAGCTGAGTAATTACTTCAGCGACTTATAAATTTTCAAAGATAGTTTAGTACATTAACTTTAAGATGTTTGCGAAGTTTGATAATTTAAGCCATCATTGCTTTTTCCCATAATCCTTGGCAGGTAAAATAAAAGCTAATTTATTTTGAATTATTGATTTATATCTTTTTATAATATAATTTATATAAAATTTTAATTTAGGGCCTTGAAACCCATGAAGATGTAGCAAAAATTATTATTATTATACTATATTTAATTTATATAACATACTAGAATGCATATGTTCATGGACTAAATCTTTAATTAAAGACATTTTATCTTTTGAAATATATAAATCATATTGCAATTTATCTTTATTAGCAATAATAATTGATGCTTTAATAGAAAAGTTTATTTCTAATGCTTTAATTAATAAATTTAATTCTTCTAATTTAAAAGCATTTGTATGTAAATTTAAACCAGATCCAGTAAAACTTCCCTCATCCATTATTCAATAAGCTAAACTAACAGCTGTTATTAAATCAGCTATATTTTTAGGGATGATTTTTTTTTCCTTCTAAATAAAAAGAATCATATAAATCATTAAAACAAGGAAGAGCTAAAGTAGAAAAACTTATATTATATCTAATTTTTCCTGTTTCTTTATTTTATATACTTGATAATGAAGGTGGAGTTGATACAAATTATTTGAATAATCCATATAAATGTAATAAATAAGAAGCATTTATAGAACCCTGTCTAAAAATTATTCTTACATTTGCTTTTTTAGAAATCTTATCATATAAACATCTCCAAGAATGTTACCTATTAATACTTGTTTTAAATAAGGATTTAAATTAAAATTTAATCTTTCTATTTTAGTCATTCTTTTTTTTTTAATACTAGAATGAAAAAATTTATTAAAACAAAATATAGATTCAAGCAATAATTTCTATATCTTTCAATATAAATTGGACTATATTTTCATCATAATTTAAAAAATAAAATGTTAAGCATGTAATCTCTGAGGATCCTACTTTTATAATTTAATATATAATTTGGTTTCCTGCTGATTGTCCATTATTTTATCTTAATTATTTTTACGTTAATCTAAAATTTAATTTATAAATTAAAAATAGAAATAAGATATAATACGTAAATTAAGCTTTAGGATATTCCAGCATATAGCTTAAATTTAGTTATATTATCACTAATATAAAAGCCCTACATCAAGAGCTATTAAATGAGCTACTACTAAAGCAGCTAATAAAAATGGTAAAAGAAAATGTAAAGAAAAAAATCTATTTAATGTTGCATTTGAAACAGAGAATCCTCCCCAGATTAATTCAACTAAATCTGGTCCAAATATAGGAATTGCAGATAATAAATTAGTAATAACTGTAGCCAAGTTTTAAAAATATATATTGTTTTTAAAAATATTTTTGTTTTCAATATATATTCACGTATTTTATTTAATATCTTATATATTTATACTTTATTTTTTTAAAATAAATAAAAATAAATATTATTTAGTAAAAGTGTTTAACATTTTAATAAAATCATATGACATTAAAATAAATATTTAATTTATATTTAATGCTTAAACTTCGACTGTACATTAAGCATTAAATATAGATATTTAAACCTATTGATGAACCAGTCTGTAGCGATCTCTTCTTCTAAATTTTATAGTAAGAAATAAAACCGACGGTCTTAATATAAAACAAATATTTTTGACCTGTTTTCATCAATATCGCCAAATAAACAATTTTTTTTTTAATTTTTAATTTATATGAAAATGTGACCTATAAATTTAATATTATTTATTGACTATACTTATTAATTATTTAATTTATATTTCATTGAAGAATGTAAATAAGGTAAAACTATTTCACGTAATAATGGTATAGATTCTTTTCATATATATATATGATATTGATTAGGTATTCCAGTTGATTGAATAGAACTTTTAATTTTAAAAATATCAAATAGTATTTTAACTAAAAATAAACATTCTGAATAAGAAAAGGAATTAGTAGCAATTTTTAAACCTGAACCTACTTTACCTCCATCATCCATAATTCAAATAGCTAAAGATAAAGGAGTAAAAAATTCAAATATTGTTGAAGGAACAATTTTAACATTATTAATATATCATAAGTCATGAACTCAGTTTAAACTTGAATATGTTCAAGTATTAAATCTAATATATTTTCTTACAATTCCTTTAGAGCCTAAACGTGTTTGAATGCGAGGTATATTTGGACTACAATAATTTAAATTAGCTAATAAATTATGTAATCAAAGTAAATAAGAAACATGAGAACCTTCTTGATAAAAAGTTATTCGTGTTCCATTACCTTTAATTCGTCGTTCAGCATGACCATCACCTAATAAACTACCAAATAAAATAGATAAAATATTTTTATTATGAGGACCTATTCTTTTATCTGAACGAATTCGAATTAATTTAGATTTATTATTAACTAAATCTTTTGTAGAAGTTAAAATAGGTAATACCAATTCTAAATATGAAACATGACTTGTTATACTTAAACATTCTTGTAAACTAATAAAAATATAATTAAAAAATAATAAATAAACATTTAAGGCTAATTCAAATAAACCCCATAAACTCATTTGACCATAAGGTAAAACATACAAACTTACTTTATATTAATAATTAATAAAAAGCTAGAATAAATTTAATTTCATATATTCTATTAGTTAAATATAACTAAAAGTTTCGACTGTACATTAAGCAGCATATTATTAATAAAATAATATTTTATTTTAAATAATCAGCGACCCATTAGTGACCCAGTCTGTAGCGATTATCTAGATAACCGTCGATCTATAAAAAAAAATGGTTTTTTGTTTTGTTTTTTTAATATTTTAATATAAAATTTAATTATTTGATCGATTTCACTAACATTGCCTAAGAATTAAAATAATTTTTTATTATTTTTTTCTTAAATAATCTTGTCAAATTATTCCGCTTTAATTTCTATTTTTCTCTAGAGATTACATAAAAATTAAACTCACGGGACTATAATTTAAATTAAACATATTTAACTCTATTCAACGTTTTTAAAAAATGATTTTTTTTTAGTTTTAAAAGCTCTTGCTATAGTTTTTACATTACATCCTATAGTTTTTGCTCCTTCTGTAATACTAGAATATTCTCCATAAACTGTATAATCTAAATTATATAATATTATAGCTTTAAAATTTTTTTTCATAGTTTGTATAACTTGATAAGAATTAAAAAAACAAAATATTTTTTTTATTATATTTTCAATAGTTTATTTTGAAAGATTTTTATCCTTATTTATATTACCTACTCGAACACGACGCTCTAAACTATAATTATTTTTCATTTTTAATCTGGTAATTTCAGTATGTTTATATCCAAAAGTTGAACCAGCTTCAGTTAATATATTATAATTAGGTAATAAAGATTTTAAATAAAAATATTCTAAATCTAATAACTTTTTATTATTTTCTTTAGTTACTACTTCAGGAAATAATTTTAAATTTAAGAATGCAAATTCAGAGAATTTATATTTTTAACTGCTAATTTCACAATTTTAATTCCATTTTTATTTAATAAATGGTTAGTAACTCTTCTATAAAATTTATTTGTAGAAGCAGAACCTATATAATAATCAAAAGTAAATTTATTTAAAATTAAATAAATACCACTAAGTTCCTTAGTTTCAGATAAAATTTGTTTTCTTGTTAAATGTAAAGATTCATAAATATAAACAGTATTAAAACAAAATATTTTGTTTTTTATTTTTTATTTATTAATTCTTTATTTTAAGAGAATGCTAAAGTAGAATTATATCTTTTACCAGTAAAATTAATTTTCAGCTTATTTCTAATATTTTTCTGATTAAATAAAAATTTTTTTTGTTGTTTTATTTTTTTAAGTTTAAATTTAAATCATTTGGGGCTATTATTATAACCCAAGAAAGCAGTCAAAAGTTCCCCATTATTAATAATAAAAATATACCTATTAATAAAGGGCCTGTAATCTATTAAGTTTTATTAATTTAAATTAAATTTAAAAATTAAACTATTAATTAGAGCCTTATGTAATAAAAATAATTAGAACTTTTCGACTATACATTAAGCATCATTGCAGATACCTATCAATGATCTAGTCTGTAGCGATTGTACTTTTTCAACCGACGGTCTGGAAATAGGCATATTTCTTTAACCGTTTTCATTAATATAGCCAATTTATTTTTTTTTTAAACCAATATCTATTTCCAGATATTTCAATACTTCTATACCAAATCTTAAAAAAGCATTTTATAATTTGCCCTAGTATTGAGACTTTGTATAACATAATTTAAGAATTAAAATTAAAAAAACATTTTTTTTAACCCTTTATATATTAAATACTATTTCCTTTTAATTTATATATCATATCTGGTATAAAATAAGGAATTACTATGTTTAATAATTCAGGTATAGATCTTTTTCAAATTGATATACGCCATTGATTAATATTACCAGTTTTTACTACACTAGTTTTTAAATTAAATTTATTATTAAGTATTAAAGCTAAAAACTTACACTCTTCAAATGTCAAACTATTAGTAGCTATACTGATTCCTTTCATAAAAGAACCATCTTGCATTATTCAATGAGCTAATCCAATAGGTGTTAAATATTCGGATATAAACAAAGGAATTTTTTTAATACTTTGACCTTTAACTTTTTCATAAAAAGCATCATAAACCCAAGTTAAATTAGTAAAAGTGAAAAGAGTAAGTCTATAATTAAAACTATTTTCTATGTTTTTATGTTGTTTTTTAACTAAAACAGGTATAGGTCTAGCACAATAACCTAAATGATAAAAATATAAAGTTAAGTAATGAATATAAGCAGTATTAATAATACTTTGTTCTATTTGAAATCGAACACTATTTAATGTTTTACCTGGAATTAAATCTGCTCAAAAATCACCTAACATTCCACAAATAATAACATCTAATATTTATTTATTATGAGGACCTATTCTAATTAAAGCTTTAGTTTTGGCTTTATTAAATAGAAGCATTTTAGATATAAAAACAGTATTTAACAAATTATATTCACAATTTGGCCAATGATTATTAGCCATCATAACAACTAAAATAATAACTCCAATAGATCAAACTAATACTCTAGGAGATTTATAAGAACCATAATAAAGTCCTCTTCCAATGTGCAAATTTATACTATATTTTTAAATATAGATTAGATCATATCTTATTATATTGAATAATTTTAATTAAACTACCATCTTAAATAATTAATATTATTAATAAACATTAGCGTGTGATCGTTGAGGGGTTATATTTTAATTAATAAATTTTAATACTTAAAAAAACTTCCCTGCTGATTGTTCAATCTTTAAGATTTTTACTAAAATTTAATTTTAACTTTATTTAGTACTTAAAGCTCTAAGAATATTCCAGCATATAGCTAATTACTATTTATTTATATTTAGTAGTAATTAAAATAAATAGGCCCACATTAAATATATTATTAATTACAATTTAATTATATTATAGATTTAGAATAAAAAGTATAAGCATCTTTATATACTTTACCTGTATCAATATAATTTGTTATAGAAGAAACTGAATTTAAACCAATAGCTTTACCACCTAATCTATAACTGTTAAAAGGTGAACCTTTGATTTGTATTCCATTTTTATAAATATATAATTTAAATCCTTTATTACTTCCTTTAAATAAAGCAAATTCTTTAGCTAATAAAAAATGACTTTTACCTGAAAATATATCAAAAGGAGTATTAGAATTAAAAAGATTTTCTATTTCTTCAATATCAAAAATATCAAAAATATTAGAAAAATATCTTTTTGAATTCATATTATTAGATAATTTTATTAATAATTCTTTACCTTTAGGGAAACAATAATAGCCACATACTATTAAAAATAAACCTAAACCTCAAATTTTAAAATCTATACCTTTTCTACTATAAAATGATAATTCTTTAAAAAAAGGATAAATAAATTGAAAAAGAACATCAATATCTGTTATTACTAATTGATAAGATCCTTTATTATTTTTAATAATACAATTAGGTTTATTAGGAATGAATAAATTATCATAAATAGGTGACAGATTTATATTTTCAATAAATTTTGAAATAAATTCTAAAATTTTTTTATCTTTTTGACTAATTCCAAATATTGCAGAAGTATTTGTAAAATGAAATGTACCATCTCCTTCTACAAAACCTAATAATCAATATTTAGATACCATATTTTCAGTTATTAAATAATTATCAAAATTAGTTCTAAGATTATTCATATTATTTTTAATATCTATTATTTTTTGAAAGGTAATATTGTCTAAGGATCTACTTTTTTTTTTAGAATTAAATTTTAAATTTATTGCTTTTTTTCAATCTTTAAAATTCAATTGTTTATGTGTTAATAATAAATATTTATCAAATATTGGTATTAATATATTTATTATTGTTTGAAAAGAATTAACTCTAAAACTACAACTTTTACCCTCAATTGAAACTATCCCAATATCTAAATTATTTCTAATAGTATATAAAACAGAAATATCTTCAATATGTAAAGTAATTTTAAAAACAAAATGTACTTCTTTATTATTTTTAATATTTATTATAAAACTTCCTTCTGCATCCGTAAAGCCAACAAATCATTGTAAAAAATTTTCAGTATAAATTTTATCTTTGTTATCTTTAAATTTTACTAAAGGTTTAAATATATTTATAAAATCTTCTATAATTTCATTGTATAATTTAATACATAATTTATTAAAATAAATTAATAAATTGTTACAGTAACATTGAGCATAAACACAAATGAAAAAAAATGATGCCACATTAGCATGAATATATCTAATAATTCAACCATTATTAACATCTCGCATGATCATAATAAGATTTAAATTTATATTTATAATTGAGTTTTACAACTATTTATTTTTTTAGTAAAGTTTTATTTTTTTATTCTTGAGGGGAAGAAAAAAAACTATATCTTAAATTATATAATTTACCAGTATCAATATATCTTTTAACTGTTCCAGATTTACGATTTAAACCTATTGCTTCGCAAACATCAGCATAACTATTGAAAGGACTACCTTTAATTAGAGTTTTATTATCATATGCTCATATTATAAGAGGTCCTTTAATCTTTGCAAACGCTTGCGCTAGATTTAAATGTGACATATCAGATGTTAAAACAATTGGTAAAATTGTTTTAAATAAATTCAGATCTATAATAGGTTTTGTTATAATTTTACCTGATTTAGTATATCTAGATTTATTTATATAATTAGCTATATCTACTGTAAGTTTTATCCATTGATCTAAATAAAAATATCCATATTTATGCATATCCAATACTAGACATCAATATAAAAAATCAACGCCTTTACGTGTTTGAAAGGATAAATCTAACAAAAAATATGCAAGAGTATCATGCAACGAATCTATATTATTATAGGAATGTACTAATACTTTAGTATTTTTATTAATAGTTATACTAGGTTTTAATTTAGGACTTTTTAAATTTAATCCAAATAAATTAGGTAAATTTATTAAAAATAACTGAATATTTTCCATTAAATGTGAATTACGTAAATGTGGAGCTAATTTAAAATAAGGTACTAGATTCTTAAATCCAAATGTACCTTCTCCTTCAATAAAACCTAATAATCAATATTTATTTATTATACTTAAAGGTATTAATTCAATATTATAGGATACACGTCCAGTATTCATTCCTTGAATTATAGATTTGGCAAATTTTATAATCTTCCCCTATTACGGCTGTAATTTTAAATTTTTTTAAAATCTAAATAATCTAAATATTTAACAATACGTAATGGATTGGCGTCTAATATAGGAATTAAATTATTGAGCAAATCATTTACATTACGTACAACACAAACGCAACTATTAGGATATTCTCTTACATTTCCTATTTTTAGATGCTCTTGTATTTTAATGCTATATCATCTTTATGTAAGGTTAAACGAAAAGCTACTTGTAAATATTGTCGATTAAAATAAACTTGAAAATTACCTTCAGCATCTATAAATCCTGATAATCAAGCATTAAATTCTAAATTACTTAGCTTAGCCGGATTATTTTTTTTATAAAGTTGTAAAACAATTGGATATATTGTAAATTCATTGATCTTACCTTGGACTATATCTTCATTCAATTATTGAATGTATCACGTAAAGTCTCTGAGGATCCTACTCTCAAACATTAAAGATAATAATTAAATTTTTATTTTTCAATTCCTTAGTATGTGTGATTTGGTTTCCTGCTGATTGTCCATTGTTACATTCTATAGATTTTCACTTAAAATTTTATTTTTAAAATATTAATAATAATTAATATAGTACTTATAGGTATTAGGAGTTTCCAGCATATATTGATATTTAACGAACACATCTTGAGGATTTTTTTTTTTATGTTCTACACTTGAAAAAGCTAAATCTATATTTGGAACATAATGCATCGCAAGAAATACACCTGTTAATATTTGGATTACCAGACATAAGCCTAATAAAGAACCAAAATTTCACAAATAAGAAATATTAGCTGTTTTAGTAGAATCAATTAAATATGAATTTACTAATCTAAGTAAAACATTTTTTTTTAATAATCTCATTTATTGAAAAAATTATATATTTTTTTATTTTATTAGTTAATTAATTAAATTTTAACATTTTTTTAATTAAAAAAAATTTGTTTTTTATAAATAAGTTTATTAATTTAAAATATTAATATAGTAAAAATATATTTTTTTAATTAATTAAAACAATACATTTTTATGCTTTGATATAAAATCAAAATTTAAAATTTAAAAATTTTATACTAAAATCAACTAAGTTAATTATATAAAAATATA